>Ga0129313_1001275_pt1 | contig 16538 bp, 11 predicted proteins | sample O1105metagenome_FD_94436 | JGI IMG/M metagenome (GOLD analysis project Ga0129313, IMG submission 94436) | Orangutan group fecal microbial communities from fecal samples from Wisconsin, USA - O1105 metagenome | ecosystem: Host-associated > Mammals > Digestive system > Large intestine > Fecal... | reverse complement strand
GCAAGGGCGTCGTCTGCCCCACGACAGCCGCCGCCTGCTGCCCTCCCCCAACCATTCTGGACGCAGCACCATAGTGATTGTGAATGGGAAGAAATATAGTAGTAAGGTTGAATATTGAGAGAAGAAAAAGCCCATTACTCCCCCCGAAAACTCCACCCCACGCCACCTGTTTTCCCTTGCAGCCATTGTTTTTGCCACTTCGCTGCCTGTAATAGGAAAAAAATGAGTAAGTTTGCATACAAAAACAGCAAGACATGCCCGACCTGACACTATATTTTCCGATTACCGACCCCACGCTCATCTTCTTCGTGGTGCTGCTCATCATACTCACGGCGCCCATCGTGATGGGTAAACTGCGTATTCCCCACATCATAGGCATGGTGCTCGCCGGAGTCGCCGTAGGAAAATATGGCTTCAACATATTGGTGCGCGACGACTCGTTTGAGCTGTTTGGCAAGGTGGGTCTGTACTACATCATGTTCCTTGCGGCATTAGAGATGGACACCGAGGGCGTGAAGAAAAGTGCGGGACGGTTTGCACTGTTCGGCACACTGACCTTCGCAGCACCATTTCTGCTCACCTACGCCATGGCGTCGCTGCTGCTCGGCTACAGCACCACCGCCTCGTTGCTGCTCGGATGCATCATGGCGTCAAACACCCTCATAGCCTACCCCATCGTGAGCCGCTACGGCTTGCAACGCAAACCCAGCGTGGCGCTGAGCGTAGGGTCGTCTATGATATCGCTGCTCATGGCACTTGTGGTGCTGGCAGTACTCGTAGCCTCACACAACGGGCAAAGCGGCGCACTGTTTTGGTTGTGGTTTGCCGCTAAGTTTGCTGTCTACTGTGCAGGCCTCGCCTTACTCATCCCCAAGCTCACACGTTGGTTTCTACGCCGCTACAGCGACGCTGTGATGCAGTTTATCTTCGTGTTGTCCATGCTGTTTATGAGCGCCGCCCTCAGCGAAGCTATAGGTCTTGAAGGCATCTTCGGCGCCTTCCTCTCCGGACTCATACTCAACCGCTACATCCCCCACGTGTCGCCGCTGATGAACCGCATTGAGTTCATCGGCAACGCACTGTTCATACCATACTTCCTTATCGGCGTAGGCATGCTCATCAACGTGCGCTTAGCGTTCACCGACAGCGACGTGCTGATAATAGCGCTGGCTGTCATGTTCTTCGGAACAGCAGGCAAAGCAATCGCCGCCTATCTGTCGGCATTCCTGTTCCGCCTGCCACTCTCCACGTCGGGAGGCATGATGTTTGGTCTCACCTCTGCCCACGCCGCTGGCACCATAGCCATGGTGATGGTGGGCATGCGGCTCCCCACCGCCGACGGCACGCCCCTTGTCAGCGACCAGATGCTCAACGGCGTGGTGATGATGATTCTCCTCACATGCATCATCTCTACCATTGTGACCGAGCAAGCAGCCCAGCAAATCACGCTGCGCGACAAGGAGATGCCACAAGACAGCGGCCACGACGACGAGAAGATACTCATCCCGATGAAATATCCGGAGTATGCCACACGCCTTGTAAACCTCGCCATGATGGTGCGCAACCCGAAGTTGGGTCGCAGCCTGGTAGGTCTGTCGGTGGTCTACGACGACGACGACATGCGCAAAAACCAGGAGCGCGGCCAGCGACTGCTTGAGAACATGCAGCAATACGCCTCTGCCGCCGACGTGAAGATGCAGACACAGGTGCGCGTGGCTGCCAACATCGCCAACGGCATAAAACACGCTTTTAAAGAGTTTCGTGCATCGGAAATCATCATCGGCATGCACATGCACAAGGAAGTGTCGGCTAAATTCTGGGGAGAATTTCACCAGAGTCTGTTCAACGGACTAAACCGCCAGATCATAATGGCACGCCTCAAGCAGCCGCTATCGACCATCAGACGCATAGAGGTGGCAGTGCCGTCACGCGCACAGTTTGAGCCAGGCTTCTACCGTTGGCTCGAACGCGTGGCACGCCTGTCCGTAAACCTCGAGTGCCGCACAGTGTTCCACGCCCGCACCGACACGCTGAGCCTCATCAGCGACTACCTGCGCAACCGCCACCACGAGATGCGTGCCGAATACATGCCTATGAACCACTGGAACGAGCTGCCCCACCTCGCCGCCAGCATTGCCGACGACCACCTGTTCATAGTGGTCGCAGCACGTAAGGGCACCGTGTCTTACAAGAACGCACTCGAACATCTGCCAGAGGAAATCACGACCCACTTCTCTGGCAAAAACATCATCATACTGTTCCCCGACCAGCACGGCGACCCGATGGACGAGATGACCTTCGCACAGCCACAGCACCAGGAGGAACGCAGCGCATACGTGGCTCTGAAGGAGTGGGTTACGAAGCGGCTGCGCCTCGACACACGACACTAAAACAGGCAGTAGCCTGACAACGAGATAAAAACATGATAGACATAAAGAACATAACCAAGAGCTTCGGACAGCTGCAGGTGCTCAAAGGCATAGACCTGCACGTCGACAAGGGCGAGGTGGTGAGCATTGTAGGTCCGAGCGGTGCCGGCAAGACCACCCTGCTGCAAATCATGGGCACCCTCGACCGCGCCGACAGCGGCACGATAAGCATCGACGGCACCGACATTGCCTGCCTTAAAGGCAACGCGCTGAGCCGCTTCCGCAACGAGAAGATAGGCTTCGTCTTCCAGTTTCACCAGCTGCTGCCGGAGTTCAGCGCCATCGAAAACGTCATGATTCCAGCGTTCATTGCTGGCAAAGGCAAGAAAGAAGCCAAGACCAGAGCTATGGAACTGCTCGACTTCATGGGCCTCAGCGACCGTGCGACCCATAAGCCTGCCGAGTTGTCGGGTGGCGAGAAGCAGCGTGTGGCGGTAGCCCGCGCACTGATGAACCACCCCGCCGTCATACTCGCCGACGAGCCGAGCGGCAGCCTCGACTCTAAGAACAAGGCAGAGCTGCACCAACTCTTCTTCGACCTGCGCGACCGTTTCGGTCAGACATTCGTCATCGTGACCCACGACGACGCACTCGCCGCCATCACCGACCGCACCATTCACTTGCGCGACGGCATGATAGAGCGCGAAGATGGAAAGGGCGCCAGCACCGACACCACACCCGACGTCGCCGCCGAGCAGCCACAGACAGAGATATAAGCAACACCACATCACACCAACAACATATCCACATGGACAAAATAAAACTTGGCGACTACAACCGCCTGCAGATTGTCAAGCGCGTAGACTTCGGACTCTATCTCGACGGAGGAGCCGAAGGCGAGATATTGCTTCCCAACCGTTATGTGCCCGAAGGCGTCAACATTGGCGACGAGATAGAGGTGTTTCTATACCTCGACATCGACGAACGCCTCGTTGCCACCACCGAGAAGCCGCTGGCAAAGGTCGGCGAGTTCGCATTTCTTGAGGTGGCATGGGTCAACGAGTATGGTGCGTTTCTGAAATGGGGACTGATGAAAGACCTGTTCTGCCCGTTCCGCGAGCAAAAACGCCGCATGGAGATTGGCGAGAAATACATAGTGCATGTCCACATCGACGAGGAGAGCTATCGCATCGTGGCGTCTGCTAAGGTGGAGCACTATATCGACACCACGCGCCACCCAGAGCTGACACGTGGCGAGAAGGTAGACCTGCTCGTGTGGCAGAAGAGTCCTATAGGCTTCAAGCTGATAGTGAACAACCGCTACGCCGGACTGGCATACGACGACCAGGTGTTCCGCTACGTACACCAGGGCGACCGCTGCGAGGGCTACGTGTCTAACATACGCCCCGACGGAAAGATAGACATCACGCTCCAGCCCACAGGCCGTCAGCAGACCATCGACTTCGCCGACACGCTGCTCGACTACCTGCGCAGCCACGGCGGCGTGTGCCCCTTCGGCGACAAGACCGACGCCGAGACCATAAAACACACGTTCCACGTGAGCAAAAAGGTGTTTAAGCGTGCCGCCGGCGACCTGTACAAGCGCCGTCTCGTGACCCTCGACGACGAGCGCATAGCGCTGCTCGACGACAACGCGGAAGCGTAGCGACAGGTTGGAAGTAAAAACATCACCATTAGGCCGTAGTGAGAGCGCCTTTAAGCCCATTTGACAAGCTCAAATGGGCTTTGTCATTTTGTCAAACGGCAATTGCCGCAACACCACTCTACATTTACCGCGACACCTCTTAACATTTGCCGCGACGCGGCGCGACACTTGCCGCAGCATCTCCTGCCACTACAGCGCACTGAAGCGCTCCACAAGTTTACGACGATAGAAGCGCCCCACCTTCACGTCGTCTATCGTGTCGAAGGGCGGGAAGAAGCGGCAACTGTTGTCGCTGACCTCCATGAGGTAGTTCATATTGATAATAAAGCGCTGGTGTACCTGTACAAAGTCGGCGTTGACGGCACGTATGGCGTCGCTGTTGACGCTGCGTTTCAGTTTGACGGGCTCCTCACAGCCCGCTATCACCACCTCCCAGCAGCGTGCCGAGGAGTTGTACTGAAACAGTCCGATGTCACGTATGTTGACCAGACGGAAGTCCACAGCATTGGTGTAGAGCAGGTATTTGCCACCCTCGGCGACTGTCGGCGCGGCGGAAGCGCCATATTTGCGTCCGGCGTAGACACGGTTCATCACCGTGCGCAGCTCCTCCTTGCCAAACGGTTTGACCAGGAAGTCGAAGGCGCTGTTACGAAACGCTGGCAACATGAACCTGTCATACGCCGAATACATCACCACACGGCAGTGGCTATGGGTGTAGTTGTCCATGCGCTCGAGGAAGTCGATGCCTGAGATGTCGGGCAGCTCGATGTCGAGAAACAGCAGTTCGGGATGTTTCTCACTTATAAGGCGCAGACCCTCCAAGCCGCTTGTGGCAACGGCTTCGATTGTCACGTCGGGGTAGTCGGCAAGCTGTTGCTGCAAATATTCTATGGCCTTGCGGTCGTCGTCGATTATCAATGTCTTCATGTTCGTAGCTGGTTCTTTTCACATTTTATAGGTCACTCTCCCGGCATGCGCATGCCGTCGGGTATGAGTAGTGTGGAGACGCACCCCACGATGGTGCCGTCGGGCGCGGTGATGTTTCTTATGGCGAAGCGCATCTTGCGGCTGCCATACTCGTTTATGACCGCCACGGTCTGCGTGATGATGCCCAGTCCCGTGCCCTTACGCTGCGACATGGCGCGCGCGTCAAAGCCAGGACCGTTGTCTTCAACGCTTATCGCCGTGGCGTTGCCGTCACGCTCCACGCCGATGTGCAACCGCTTGTCGCCGTCGCGACCCTTCAGTCCGTGTACGATGGCGTTTTCGACCAAGATCTGTAGAAACATCGACGGCACCTGCACAGCCGTCGGGTCCACCGCGTCGCTGACGTCTGCGGCAAACGTGAAGCCCGGTTCCAACAGCGGACGCTCAACGTCGATGTAGCGTCGGACAAACTCCAGTTCGTCGGCGAGGCTCACCGTCATGCGGCACGACATGTCGAGGTTGGTGCGTATGAGGCGCGTAAGCTCGAGCAGCTCACCCGTCTCGTGTGCCACTCTGCCGCCCGCAATGCTGTTGTTGAGCACATTGAACACGAAGTGGGGGTTTATCCTGTTGCGCGCACTCGTCAGTTTGAGTTGCATAACGCTAATGCGGTTGCGCAGCATCTGCTTGCGGCTGTACGCCACCCACAGGGCGAGGAGCAGTCCGAGGGTGACCACGGCAAGGGCAAGTCCCGCCGCCACGAGGTCGGAACGGTAGATGTCGGCGTTTTTCTGTTCCATAGCGAGCGAGTGATGGAGGCGCAGCGTGTCTTGCGCGAAGCGGTCCATGATTTCCGCCGCACGCATGTTGCTGCGGTTGTGGAGCAGCGAGTCGGTCTGGCGGTTGTCCTCTTCCATGACGTCGTAGGCGCGGCGGTAGTCGCCAGTGCGCACATAGTAGTCGCGGAGGTAGCCGTTGCGTATGTGCCTCATGTTATACATCGGCACGAAGTCGGCACGTTCGGAGGCGAGCATACGCTTCACCGCCGCCATGTCACCATCGCGCAGCGCCAGTCCCACCTTTATGGTGTTGAGATAATAGACGGCGGTTGCGTCGTCCATCTTTACGAAATAAGGTTCGACAAGGGCAAGACAACGCTTCGCTTCTGCCGTCATGCCGAGGTTGAGATAGACGTCGGCAAGATTGAGACGACACAGGTACATGTCGAAGTTGGAGTCCATGTGGCGTTCGACGAGCATCTGTTCCAGCTGCCTGAACTTCGTGAGCGCAGAGCGGTAGTCGTGTGAATAGTAGAAATAGGAGCCGTAGTCGTTGAGAAAATATGCCTGCATGGACGGCGGCATGGAGCCATAGTGGAGCGCGGTCTGCTCGTAATAGCGGCGCGAGGTGGCAAAGTCGTTGAGATTCATGTATATGCGTGCCAAGCCGAGATATAGCGTCACGTTCTCGCTCTTGGGCAGAGCCAGCGAGTCGACGAGGAACAAGGCACGGCGATACCATGCCGCCGCTTCGGGCAAGTCGTCGTGGAAGAAGTAGGCATCAGCAAGGTTGCCACACAGACGTGGCGCGTTTTCCTGGTTGTCGCTGCTCATCAGCAAGCCGTAGGCACGGCGGTAGTAGGCTATTGCGGAGTCGGGGCTTTGATGGAAATAGTGCAGACGTGTGGCGCGGCAGGCATAGGCGGTGGAAAGAAGAGCGCGGACGTGAGGGTCGGACTTCTGCCTAAGGGCGAAATCTATGGCGCGGTCGATGAAGGGATGCATGGAGTCGGGCGTGGCGGAAAGCAGAAAATACTTTCCCATACGCACACTGTATTCGTAGTAACGCAGGCTGTCGGTAGTGGCGCGCATGCCCTGCTCCACAAGCTCTCGTGCCGACAGAGCACGGCGAGCGATGGAGTCGTCGATAGCAGCCAGGCGTGCCTTGTCGTCTGACGTGCAGTGCGGCGCGCTGCTTCGGGAGCATGCCGCAAGTAGAAATAGCGCTATGGCAGCGGCCATCACACCTGCTGCTGCCTGGCACACAAACGTTGTCGGACGCAACACGTGTCGCATGGCATGCACGATGCGCTGCGTTGTCTTGTCTATAGGCATTTTTCTGTAATTGGTATTGCATCTGCAGCACAGCTGCTGCCACCTATCAGTTAGCGTTTTCGGAGAGGAACTTTATTCGCACAAGCCTTATTTCCTCTTCGCTTATGTCTTCGCCGTCGAACTCGTCGAGCGCGTCGTTTATGCTGTCTGAGGTGCTGGACATGAAGTAGTCGTATATCTCGTCGGTCTTATCTTCATCCATCACGTCGTCGATGAAGTAGTCGATGTTTATCTTCGTGCCGCTGTAGACGATGGCTTCTATCTCTGACAGCAGCGTGTCGAAGTCGAGTCCTTGTGCGCTGGCAATGTCGTCGAGGGGTATCTCGCGGTCTATCTCACGTATGATGTATATCTTCTTGGCAGAACGTTTAGCCACGGTGCGCACACGTAAGTCCTCGGGACGCTCGATGGAGTTTTCCTCGCAGTGGCGCTTTATGAGGTCGCAGAACGCCTGACCGTAGCGCCGCGCCTTGCCGACACCCACGCCTTGCACATTCTGTAGCTCCGCAAGAGTGACGGGATACATGGTAGCCATCTGCTCTAGCGAGATGTCTTGGAAAATGACATAGCCTGGCAGATTGCAGCGACGTGCCACCTGCTTACGCAGATCTTTGAGCATGGAGAAGAGCACGGGGTCGAGGGCGGCACAGCCGTCGCTGTGACTGTCGTCGCCAGCGTCGCCGCTGAAGTCGTTGTCTTCGACTATCATAAACGATGACGGGGCCTTCAACCACCGCTGTCCGGCAGCTGTTATGTGTAGCGTGCCGTAGTTTTCGACGTCGGACCTGAGGTAGCCGGCGATGATAGCCTGGCGTATGACGGGGTTCCACAGGCGTGCGCTGATGTCTTCTCCCTCACCAAACGCCTCGAGTTGCTCATGGTGATGGGACACAAGCTCGTCTGTGGCACGACCCTTTACGAAGTCGATGATGTAGTCTTGACGGAATCCGCCCTTCACAGCCTTGACCGCATGGAGCACCGCCATGAGTGCATCGCGGCCATCAATCTTCTGCTTCGGATGTAGGCAGTTGTCGCAGTTGTGGCAGTTGTCGGCAGGATAGTCTTCGCCGAAGTAGTGGAGCAGCAGCTTGCGACGGCACACCGATGACTCGGCATAGGCTGCGGTCTCCTGCAAGAGCAGGCGTCCGATTTCCTGTTCTGCACCTGACTTGCCGTCCATAAACTTCTCCAGCTTCTGCAAATCCTGCTGGGCGTAGAAGGCAATGCACACGCCCTCGCCGCCGTCACGGCCCGCACGGCCCGTCTCCTGGTAGTAACCCTCCAAGCTCTTGGGTATGTCGTAGTGTATGACGAAGCGTACGTCTGGCTTGTCGATGCCCATACCGAAGGCGATGGTGGCGACAATGACGTCTATTCGCTCCATAAGGAAGTCGTCTTGTGTCTGCGAACGCGTCGCCGAGTCGAGTCCGGCATGATATGGCGCGGCCTTTATCTCGTTGGCTTTGAGCACCGCCGCCAACTCCTCCACGGTCTTACGCGACAGGCAATAGACTATGCCGCTCTTGCCAGGGTTCTGTCTTATGAACTTTATTATCTGTCGGTCTATGTCCTTTCCCTTCTGTCTAACCTCGTAATAGAGGTTCGGACGGTTGAAGGAACTGCGAAATTCAAGGGCATCGTTTATGCCGAGGCTCTTCTTGATGTCGGTGCGCACCTTGTCCGTAGCGGTAGCAGTAAGAGCTATAACGGGCGCAACGCCAATCTTGTTGATAGTGGTTCGGAGCGTGCGGTAGTCTGGACGGAAGTCGTGGCCCCACTCCGAGATGCAGTGAGCCTCGTCTATAGCATAGAAAGATATGTGGAAAGAACGGAAGAAAGCGATGTTGTCTTCCTTATTAAGCGACTCTGGTGCGACATAGAGCAGCTTCGTCACGCCGCTGCGAACGTCGTCCATCACGCGCTGTATGGCGGCTTTGTTGAGCGAGGAGTTGAGGTAATGGGCCACGCCAGGCTGCTCGCTGAGCCCGTTGACCACGTCGACCTGATTTTTCATCAGAGCGATGAGAGGAGACACCACGATAGCAGTGCCGTCCATAAGGAGGGACGGCAGCTGGTAGCACAGGCTCTTGCCTCCACCTGTCGGCATGAGCACGAATATGTCATGGCCACTAAGAAGCCCTCTGATAATGGCCTCTTGGTCGCCTTTGAACTTGTCAAATCCGAAATAGCGCTTTAGCTGTTCGTTAAGGTTGGTGTCCGTAGTCATAGTGCATCATAATGGTTGCCAGCCGTCTCCGGCACTTGCCGGAGGCAGCATAGACAACGGTTCAGGTCTTTCTTGTTGTTTTCTTACGCATGAGGTTGTGGGGTGTGAGGTGTGGGGTGCCACATGTGGTACACCGAGCGACGCGAAGCGGTGCGGCGTGTGTCGGTGTGTGGGGTGTTGGGGTGTCAAAAGGGTTGGTGTCACGCCGTCTCCATACGGTTAAGGCTTGACTTTTCGAGCTGTTTGCGCGCGTAGTCGAGTGTCACCTCAAACTTCTTCACCTTCTTAGACGGAATCTCATACATCGCGTCCATCATGACAGTCTCTACTATAGAGCGCAGTCCGCGGGCTCCGAGTTTGTATTCCATAGCCTTCGACACGATGTAGTCGAGTGTGTCTTCTGGGAACGTCAGCTCTATGCCGTCCATTGAGAACAGCTTCTCGTACTGGCGTATGATGCTGTTTTTCGGTTCCACGAGTATGCGTCGCAGCGCTGGTTTGTCCAGCGGCTTGAGATAAGTGAGCACCGGCAGACGTCCGATAATCTCTGGAATGAGTCCGAACGACTTGAGGTCCTGCGGCACAACATACTGCATGAGGTCGCCCTTGTCTATCTTGGCAGTGTTCTGCACGGAGTTGAAGCCCACGGTGTGAGCGTTCATACGCTGTGCAATCTTGCTCTCTATGCCGTCGAAAGCGCCACCACAGATGAACAGGATGTTGCGTGTATCGACATGCACATAGTCCTGGTCGGGATGTTTGCGGCCACCCTTTGGCGGCACGTTGACCATCGTTCCCTCGAGCAACTTGAGCAGTCCCTGCTGCACACCCTCACCGCTCACGTCGCGAGTGATGCTTGGGTTGTCGCTCTTGCGTGCAATCTTGTCTATCTCATCGATGAAGACGATGCCCTGCTGGGCTGCCTCCACGTCGAAGTCGGCAACCTGTAGCAGACGCGAGAGTATGCTCTCCACGTCTTCACCAACATATCCTGCCTCTGTGAACACGGTGGCATCGACAATGGTGAACGGCACATCGAGCAGTCGTGCGATGGTGCGCGCCAGGAGAGTCTTACCTGTTCCGGTGCTGCCCACCATGATTATGTTGCTCTTTTCTATCTCTACGCCGCTGTCGTCGTGCGGCTGTCGCAGACGTTTGTAGTGGTTATAGACCGACACGGCGAGGTAGCGCTTAGCGTCGTCCTGCCCGATGACGTACTGGTCGAGGTATTCTTTTATCTCCGTGGGCTTCGGCACCTTCTTGAGATTGAACTTATGAGCGCCGCTGCCTTTCTTCTTGCCAGGCGCATCTGGGTCGGTCTCGAGTTCCATAGACTTAAGAATCTCAAAGCACTGCCTCACGCAGCTGTCGCAAATATATCCGTTCTGACCAGTGATGAGGAGGTTAACCTGATTTTCCGGCCGTCCGCAGAAATTGCATTTATTCATTGTTGTCTTCTTGCTTTTTCGTTTTTTGTTCTGCTTTTCTTCCATCATCACTTGCCGTTTGCAGCTCCATCGTTCTGTCCGTCAGCCGATTTCTTACGCTCGAGCACGGTGTCTATCATGCCATACTCTTTGGCTTCGGGGGCTGTCATCCAGTAGTTGCGGTCGCTGTCTGCCCACACTTTGTCGAAGGGCTGGTGCGAATGTTCGGAGATGATGGTGTAAAGTTCCTTCTTCATCTGTCCAATAAGGCGTGCCTCAATCTCGATGTCGGACGCCTGTCCCTGTGTGCCACCAAGCGGCTGATGAATCATCACGCGGCTGTGCTTGAGCGCGCTGCGCTTGCCTTCGGCTCCTGCGACGAGCAGCACGGCACCCATCGACGCCGCCATGCCAGAGCAGAGCGTCGACACGTCAGACGAGATGAACTGCATGGTGTCGTAGATTCCGAGTCCCGCCGTCACGCTTCCGCCGGGTGAGTTGATGTAGAGCGATATGTCTTTTGTATTGTCTACAGAGTCGAGATATAGGAGCTGCGCCTGCACGGTGTTTGCCGTGTAGTCGTCGATCTGTGTGCCGAGGAAGATGATGCGGTCTGCCATAAGGCGTGAGAACACGTCCATCTGTGTCACATTGAGCTGTCGCTCCTCAAGGATATAGGGGTTAAGATAGTGTGCCTCCGACTTTATCACGTCGTCGAGCACCATTCCATTCATACCCAAATGCCGTGTGGCAAATTTTCTAAAGTCGTTCATTGTCGTTATGTCATGTTTTTTACCGGATGTCATGCTGGCCGTTACGGCTTGTAAAAAGGGAAGTACTGCAAGCGACATGCCTGCTGCGCTGCGCCACAATAGCCGCACATGCCGGCAGCACGCCGGTGCGCTGATATTATAACAGTAAATTTTTACAACAGAAAAGGGAGGTTATCGTCTTTTCATCCCTTCGTTTATAAAGATTTGAAAATAATCTTTTACAAAGATAACGAAAAAAGTCGATAACCTCCCTTATTTATGGAAGTTTTTTTATTTAATTTCCACGATATTGCGGCTCAGATGCGACAAAACGTCGCAACGGACCGCGTAGGAGCAGCTTACGCGTTCTCACCCATCAGTTTGTTGAACTCCTCGAGGGTAACTTCCTTCTCGTTGAGCTTAACAGACGCCTTCAGTGCGTTGGTGAGTTTGCGGTCTACAGCACGGTCGAGGAACGCGTCGATGTTCTCGCGCTTCTTCAACAGCTCGTCAACATAGTTGTCGAGGTACTCCTCGGGCACATTGTCCATGCCGTACTGAGCAAACTGCATGCGAGCACCCTCCTTAGCAGCAGCCTTGATGTCGGCGTCGTCTACCTTGATGTCGTGCGACTTAACGAGCTGCTCACGAATGAGGTGCCACTTCAGCTGGTCGATGCTTGCAGCGAAGTTCTTCTCTACAAACTCCTCACCACGCTCGCGGTTGTTGAGCAGCATGATGCGCTTGAGCAGAGCCTCGGGGAACTGCAGTTCGCCAACCTTCTCTTCTGTATATTTCTTTACGTCCTCAAGGAACTTGAAGTCGCTGTTGGTCTGGAGCTGGGGAGCGAGAGACTCAGTAATCTTTGCGCGGAGCTCCTCCTCGTTGGTCACGCCACCGTCTTTGCCGAACACCTTCTCATAGAAATCCTGTCCAAGCTCAGCCTTCTTGTAACGCTTGATTTCGGTAATCTGGAAGCTGAAGTCTGCGGTCAGATCCTTAGCCTCTTCCTTCGAAATCTTCAGCAGAGCAGACAGCTCAGCCTCGCCCTCCGGATAAGCCTTGCGGGGGTTGAAGGTCACGATGTCGCCCAACTTGGCGCCGTTGAAGAGGTTTTTCTGCTCCTCAACCTTGATGTACTGGGGCATGAGCACAGCAGCCTCAACGGTGATGCCGCCTTCCTTAGTGTTGCCCTCAGCGTCGAGTTCGCGCAGGTCACCCTTGAGCATGTCGTTCTGCTCAGCGTCAAACTCCTCTGCCTGTACATACTCGCCAGCACGGTTCTGCAGCATCTCGATCTGCTTGTTCACCAGCTCGTCGTCGACCTTTATCTTGTAATAGTCAATCTTGTTCTTTCCGTTAAGCTCAATCTTGAACTCGGGAGCAACAGCGATGTCGAACACGAATGTGTAGGGAGCATCTTTCTCGATGTCTACCGGCACCTGCTTCTCAGAAGGCAGGGGCTCGCCCAGCATTGCGATATCGTTGTCTTTAACATACTTGTAAATCTGCTCGCCCACGAACTTGTTTACGGCTTCCATCTTAACCTGCGTGCCGAACTGCTTCTTAATGAGTCCCATGGGAACCATTCCCGGACGGAAACCGGGGAAATTGGCTTTCTTACGATAGTCCTTCAGTGTCTTGTCGACATTCTCCTTGAAGTCTGCTTCCTCAACGACGATGGTCAGAAGACCATTCACCTTATCAGGATTTTCAAATGAAATGTTCATCTTGATGTGTTATATTGTTTATATTGTTATATTCAAACGTTTGCAGGCCCTGTCCGTACACGTCCGTCCTGCAAAGCCACTGCTCCAGCACGACGTTTATACGCACATTGCCACAATTTGAAGTGCAAAATTAGTCATAAATAGCGTAATATCCTAATGTTAACGTAAAAAATTGCTTTTTTTAACCAATATGCAGCTCAATGCGTTGACTTCTAACAGAGTAAACGACAGCTAACGAGGGAGGTGAAAGAAAGAAGGAGGGAGATTGGCGGAGAGAATGAGGAGAATAGAGAAACGGGAGGGAGATTGGAGGCGGAGAGAAAAAGCTGCAAGAAAGCGAAACGGCACTTTTGGTGACACATTGCTACAATTTCGTCGCAAAAGCTAACGCCAATTCTTAACACATGTTAAAAGCCCGCTGATTTCCTAACTACGGCCCTTTGGGCTTGTCACTACGGCCCTTTGACAAGCTCACTACGGCCTAATGACATCGCCAAATGGGCTCTATCATTTTGTCAATTGGGCACTATCATTTTGTCAATTGAGCATACTCGTAAAATCATGGGGCAACAGCCGCCCTCTCCCCAAATCTCCGCGACACTTACACAACATTTCGAAGAGGGAAAGAAAGCAATTGGAAAGAGAGTGAAAGCAATCACGAAGAAAGTAAAAAGCAGCCACAAGGAAACAAAAAAACGGCGCACCGCTATCACGCAGTGCGCCGTTTGGCTTTTTCATTTGACATCGCAGGCAGGCTGTTCGCTGCCAGTGGTGCCGTGTAATGGTCGTTTTTACTTTGCTTCAGCCTCATGGCTGGCACGCATTTCAATCATGGTGCAGCCGCTGACATGAGAGGTCAGCTGTGTGGTTCCAACAACTGGTGTCGACCAAGACGAGTTGAAGAGCAGGTCCTTCTTGTTCACACCGTTGCGCCACAGCACCTCGGCGTTGTTGTTGAAGAAGGTAGTGAACTTCTTGCGGTAAGCCTGGTCGAGAGCTGGCTCGTCCAGTATCTGACGGAAGTAGCGCATGAAGATGCCCTTGAACAGACCGCCGTCGCCGTTACCCTCGTCGCGGAGGATGTTGTTGCTGGTGTCTATCACGTTAGAGCTGCTGATGGTGTAGTTGGCGCATTTGCGTGCGTCGTTGAGGTAACTCTCATCGCCAGTAGCCTTGAACAGATGGTAGGCAGCACCTACGAATGTGCCCTGGTTGTAGCTCAGAGTGACGGTGTTGAGCTCGCCTGTCAAGCCGTTGATGCCGTCGTAGATGGCACCTGTTGCCGGGTTGAAGAGCGTAGCTTTCTCCCACTCATATATTTTCTTTGCCCAGTCCATGTAGTCGTTGTCCTTTGTCACCTCGTAGAGGCGCATAGCGAGCAGCGCGGCAGGACCGTTAGAGCAAGCATTCTTGTCTGCCTCATGAGAGGTTTTCTCCCATGCTATGCCACCTCCAGCGTAGTCGTTCCATCCGGTCTTTATCCACTCCATCAGGTCTTTGGCTGTTTCAAGATATTTCTCCTCTTTGGTAGCCTCGTACAGACGTACCATAGTGAGTCCTATCCACTCGGAGTCATCGTAGTAGTTGTTGCGATAGCCGCTATGGTCAGAGAAGTTCTGCTGTTTGATGCCCTCGTACCAAAGGGGGAAGAGGTCAGAATATTTCTTGTCACCTGTGCGCAGGAAGGCGTCTATCACGGCGTCCATAGCGTGTGCCTGTGGCCAGTAAGCGTTGGTTGGTGCGTTCTCAAACTGGTCGGCGTTGTAGACGAAATAGTGCTTGTCGGCATCCCAGAATCGTGCTATGAGCGACGTGGTGGCGCTGTCGGCTGCCGCATTCCAGTCTATGGTGTACAGCCCCTTGCCGTATGTGTACTCGTCTTCGATGTCAGTACAAGACTGCATGAGTGGAGCACAGGCGAGAAGCATGAATGCGTATTTAAATAATTTCTTCATTTCAACTGTGTTTGTTAAGGTTCGCATTTGCCGCCCGGCAGCCCTCCCCAATCATGGCGAGGGTGCCGTTGGCGGAAATCATTTGACTTAGTCGACGAGCTCCACCTTGTGGGTGTAGTGTCCGCTGGCGTTGAGGATGAACGTGAACTTGGTGTCCTTGCCACCGTTGTTCTCGCTATCGAACTTGCCATGGAGCTTCCACTTGTCGTCCCACTGGCTTACGCCGTACTCGCTCATGTAGAAGTACTCCTCACCCTGGTTGTCGCCAGGACGGCTATCGGTTTTGTTGGTCGGACCCCAGTGTTCTACGGTCTCGTTGCCATCTTTGCTGAGCACCATCTCAAACTTGTAACGCTCGTCACGTCCCCAGCTCTCCTGGTGGAACGGCGTCTGACCCTGACCTACCCATGTGCCGTTGCCTACGTAGTCGAGATAGATGTCTACCTTGCCGTCGGGGCTGAAGTACCAACCTACGCTCTCTACCTTCTGCATGGTGACAGCAGCAACGTTGAAGTCGAGGTTAATGCGATAAACGCCTGTCTCGCTGACTGTTGCAGAACCCTCACCGTCGTTGCTCTCCTTCAGAGAAGCGCCGTCGATGTAGAATGTGCGGAACGAACCAGTCTTGTTGTCGATGAACTTGTAAGCCTTACCAGCCTCAAGCTTGGTGAAGATTTCGTACTCACCGCTTGCAGGAGAAGACATAGCGATGGCAGAAGCAACATCTGTACCACCCTCGGTTCCTTCACCAGTGATGAACACCTGTGCCGGTATCTCAGAGAAGCCGAGCAGACGTGTGATGTTGAGTGTGCGTGAGAGAGAAGATGTCTTGCTCACGATGCCACGTGAAGACACTACGGTCCACTTCACGGTGCCAGTCTCGCCGTTGGCTATACCAGCCATCTGTGCCACCTTGTCGAGCACCTTGTGTGAGATGGTGGCGTAGTTGCGTGTGCCGAGGTCGTCAGAGGTCAGACGGTAGATGGGGTTTGAGAAGTCGCCGTCTACCTTGTCAAACACCACCTCATACTGGGGTGCGTTGCCGTCAGCAGCGAGTGATGAAGACCACTCGAAGAAGAGTGAAGCTGTGGCAGAGGCCAGCAACTGCACGCTCTGGTTGTCTTTCGGAGAGTAGAGCTGGCTCACGGGAGTGATGTCAACATCCTTATACTCCATATCTTCTGTACATGATGTGCCCAGGAAGAGGGCGCTAATCATCGTCAGCAATGAAAATATCTTTGTTTTCATATTATTCTTTTTTTATTTTAAAAGGTTTTTTCGATGTTTTGTATTAGTTGCTCCAACCAGGGTTGTTGGGCTTCAGGTTGGGGTTGATGTCCATCTCCTTCTGCGGAACAGACCACAGATAGT
>Ga0129313_1001267_pt1 | contig 16620 bp, 15 predicted proteins | sample O1105metagenome_FD_94436 | JGI IMG/M metagenome (GOLD analysis project Ga0129313, IMG submission 94436) | Orangutan group fecal microbial communities from fecal samples from Wisconsin, USA - O1105 metagenome | ecosystem: Host-associated > Mammals > Digestive system > Large intestine > Fecal... | reverse complement strand
TCCCCATGGAAAATAAATTTCTCCGATTGCTAACAGATTATCTACCTCTATCTTAGCATGAAGCTCTTCTTCAAATTCCCGTTTAAGAGTTTCCATACTTGTCTCCATAGCCGCAACATGTCCTCCAATAATGGCATAATCATCATTCTCCGGACGCTGTAACAAGATTTTACCATTATGTTTCAATATACCGCCAACTCTGTATGAAAACACAAAATGATCATTCTTAAATAAAATATCCACTTAAAACTCCTTTGCATTTATTTAAACTATTTCAACTCTTCTATCCATTTGCCATTTTCTTCAAAAAAGAAATACTCACTAATATTGTCATTTAAAAATACTTCCAACATCTTATCCATTCCATAAGCAAGTTTTCTCTGCTTCATTTCATCTAATGTCAGCCAGAATACATCCCCTTCTTCAGACGAAGTAACTATTCCTTCAAACTTATCTGTCTTATATAATAACACTATATATCTTGTTTCTTCATCCTTCATCCAGTCTTTTATCCCACAAAGTTTTGGTTCTGAAATTTTCAATCCAGTTTCTTCCCACACTTCGCGTATCACAGCATCTGTAAATGATTCTCCTCTTTCCACATGTCCTCCCGGAAATGTTATTCCAGAGTAATCGTCATCAGTCTTATCTTGGACAAGTACCCTATTTTCACTAAACACCATACACATATTTGTCATTATCACTTTTTCTGTTCTTGCCATACGTAATACCCTTATCCTTCATTTGCTGAATCTATATATATCATTTCAACAATACTGTCTGCATCAATGTCAGATGTAATAATTTTTTCATTAAAAACTGATGAAAAATCCTTTTCTCTCCACCATCTACGCATATCTTCTTCACCAAATTCCTGTTTTTTATCTCGTGTATTATGCCGCCTGACCGTCTCTTCAAATGGTATATCAAAATAGTACGCATATATATCCATTCCATACAATTCATTTGCCGTTTTGAACAAAGGACTATACCACTCATCATACATGATGCCCTCTAAAATAACCACATCACAATGCTCATACCCATATTTCATAAGTTCTATCATAAGTGGTAATGCCTTAGTATCAACGCCATCTTTAACCCACAAGATATTTCTCCTAATCTCATCTTGTGAAATCATCATTGTATTGTATCCAAATTTCTTTTGCAACGCTCTAGCTACTGTTGTTTTTCCACTTCCAGAGTTACCTCTTAATATAATTATCTTTTTCATAATTTCTCCTTTATTGTATGTTTTTTTCATAATATATTCAATTACTGACACGGAACTTTTCCAACAACAAATCATCCTGTATATTAACTATAGTTCCAATATCTTTAACCTCTTCACAATCTCCTCCGGCTCCGGAAGCAATGCTTTCATCTCTTCCGGTAACGTATTTCTTAACTGATATGTAGCCACACCAATCGGTGCATTAATATTCTTTAAAGCATATTCTACATAAGTTTTATCCTTGTTCTTGCAAATAATAATACCAATAGATGGATTCTCGTCTGGTAATTTAACCTGTTCATCCAATGCTGTCAGATACAGTTGCATCTTTCCGGCGTATTCTGCTTCAAATTCACCGATTTTCAATTCTGTGGCTATCAGGCTTCTCAGTCTTCTATGAAATAGCAATAAATCAATATATAAATCTCTGTTCCCCGCCATCAGATGATATTGATTTCCTATGAATGCATAGTCTCCACCCATTTCTATCAAAAATGCTCTTATGTTATTTACCAATTGCATTTCTAATTCGTGTCCAGAGTATTCCGGTGATAATTCCGCAAAATCAAATGTATATTCGTCTTTTACCGCAAGCTTAGCCTGTACCCTTTGCTCAACCGGAAGTGTTAAATCAAAATTCGTCTGATTCAGTAAATATTTCTCATAGGTCTGTGCCTCAATAAAATTAGTTAAAATACGCTTAGTCCAACCATATCTTTTCGTCATTTGAATGTAAAATTCACGTTGCAAATCATCCTTACATTTTTCCATAATGATGATATTATTGCTCCAGCTAATTTCTCGCACCAGTGGTGCGAGTTTTATTTACGCCATCACATATCCATCCTTAATTTGTAATTGTCTCTAATACCTGCATTAGAGTATCTGCAAATTCTTTCGGACTTTCCTGCGGTACAGTGTGACCCCAGCCGTCAATTAACTGCATCTCTTTTTTCGGTACTGTAATTGTATGAAAATAATCTTCGGTATACTTTACCGGAGTAATCCAGTCACACGACCCTGAAATAAAGCCTACCGGAATTTGATATTCTGTTCCATACGCATATACATCTTCGATACTTAGATAATCAAAAAGCTGGCTGTTTAACTCTACAAAATCTGAAAGGTTCCCTAACTGCTTTCCAAACCAGAGCACATCATATACTCCCAGATAAGGAGAGGTCAGTGCAGTCATTATATAATTGTTTTCCTTTTCCGGTACATGATAAGGTGACACATAACTTCTTAATGCAAGCATATTTTCTAATGTTGCATCTGCCTGATATTTTTCAAAAGCAGCAATCATGGCAGTTGTATCATCTCCTTTTTCCCTGGCAACAGAAAGAGCATCTTCGTAAGCATAAATATCACTCCCGCCTGCCCCCATTTGTCCGACACCAACATAAGCTGCTACCTTATCCGGATGTTCGATTGCATATTTGCTCCCGACCATAGTGCCATAGGAATGTCCTACCAATATTACATTTTCCTGTTGAAATCTGTCACAAACATAATCGACCAAGGCATCCAAATCTGCCTGTGCCTGCTCAAAAGTTGCCGTATCATTATAAGGATCATTATCTTTATTTTTATAATAGGTTCTTCCGCAGCCTCGCTGATTCCATGCAACTACAGTATAGTCATCCTTAAGATAATTTGAAAATGCATATGTTTCCATTGTATCAGGACTTGCCGGACCTCCATGAATCCAAATAATTACAGGATTACTTACATCTTCTCCTCGAATCAGATAATACTGTTCCTGCCCACATAAATCAATATAGCCTTCTTCCTCAATTCCATTGGAACTATGTATACATCCCCTGATTGCATTATAGTTTCTGGCTCCGATTATTATAGTAATCCCTCCGAAAACAATTACCAGCGCAGCTATAAATACTACGCGAAAAATTCGTAAAAGAATCCCTTTCTTTTTCTCGTCATTAAAAACTTCCTTTTTATGAGACATATGTATACCTATATGACCAATTCCCAAAATAACCGTTGCCAAAAGTAGGAAAAAGTTAGCACCGTAAATCCCTAAAAAGAAAAAAGCTGCAACCGGCAGACTTGCTCCAGCAACCGGTATTCCAAGAAAAGCCGAATAAAAATCCGTCATTTTCTGTTCACTACGAAAATATCTGATCCAATAACCTTCATAGCAAAGCATCAACAAAACAGCCAGAATCAGCCATATTGTCCAAAGATTCGGTTTCCGCAAATTAAAATCAGAGAAGATCAACACAATACCACAGATAAGTATTTCTCCGATTCTTTCAAACAGTAACAATACCTTATTTTCATTTACAACATACTGCTCATAATCCTTTGGTTTGTGCTTTGTCCAAATGATATTGGGAATAAACAACATTAACAGAAATATCAACCCCATATACGAAAATCCAAAATGAATCATTTTTATGCTCCCTATATTTTTTCAAGCCAACAAATTCAATATACACCAATGATTATACCATAACATCAGTTATCCCACATCCATATTTTAAAGAGTGCGGAGCATTACGCTCCGCACTCTTCTCATACATATATCAGTTTCATAAGCTCTAGTTTTATCATCCGTCCGCTATGCTCCCTGCTGCTTGCATAACGGATACCATAATCTATATTAGACTCATATGATTACAAACACACGAAACGCACGCGTGCGTTTATTGTGTGTTTATTTAACCAATTCATAATATGCTGATCGCCCATTTCCAACAAGCTTAATCCGGCCTTTATCAGACATTTTTTTCAATAAACGATAAGCTTGCGGTGGAGTAACATTTAATAACTCTACAACATTATCTCTGGTAATTTTTCCGCCTTGTTTCTGTATTAATTCCATAATCCATGCTTCATATTTCACCGCATCAATTCCCGTCTGTCGAACATATCCCACGATATTATCCTGCCCTTTATACACCTTGGAACTAAGTATATAAAAGCGTGCTTTATTATTACCACTAGCATCAACCAAACCGGCTTCAACTAACTTTTCGACAACTGCTTTAGCACGTATTTCCCCAATATTTGTTACCTCTGCAATTTCAGCTATTGTTAACCTACGCTGGCTTTGCAAGGCTGAGAGAATCAATAAAGAGTTAATCGGCAAGGACCTTCCCAATCGTTTCTCTTCATTGGAAATCATTTTTGTAAACGCCAAATCAGGTTCTGCCCTCTGAATAAACAACTTTACATAAGTTGATGTTGTTTCTGAATAGTCTGGTAACGGTCTACCAAATACAATAGAACCCTCAAAAATTCTATCTATTCCTCTGCCTGTTTTTTCAGCAAGACCTATTCTCTTTAATGCATCCGCTAATACCGGATTACGCCCATGAGGCTCTACTGTTAGCAAATTTTTCAAATTTACTCCCTCAATAAATCCTCCCGGGCTACTAATTGTTAATCCCTCATCTTCTATAGCAACTCTCACAGCTTGAATTACAGTATAATCCCTCACCTTCTTGCCTTCCTCATTTACAAATGTGATATTTTTTCGTGAGGGCGTCCATATCACATGCCAGCCCTTTTGCTTCATGTTGCGGATAAAATCATCCTGACTGCATGCATCAGCTTTGGATTCTAATACTGCCAGTGCACAGGCAGCAACATAGCTTTCCTTGGTATTATATAGTAGCATGTGGTATTTACATACACCAAAGAAGAATTAATTTTGCTATCACGCAAGACATATTCCATGCAGTTTCTCATTCTATTTTTTTCCATACGATATCATCGTTCCTTTCACAAATGTATACCCAGCTTCCGGATGTTCTTAAAAGAAAGTTGCTATTTCCACATTCCGGTCACAAAAATCTGTTGCCTCTTTCCTTGTCATTCCATGTGTCAAAAGATGTTGAATCGTTTTTTCCTTTTGTTCTCTACTCAAACCACGGTTCCAATCATTATATTCCACAAAATCCTGTTTTCGCTGCTCATAGTCGTTTCTCTGTGGAGTAACAAAATCTACTCTGTCATTCATCCTGACATCCACTTCTCTGAGTCCCAATTTTCTCATCATATGCGCATTTCGGATTGCTGCCGCATAATCCCTTCCCTGCTGCTCCAGCTCTGCTCTCCAATGCTTATCCATTCCTTCATGCTCACACAGTCTGAAATAGTCCATTCCATCTATGTACAGCCCGTCGCACTCAAATTCTCTATTGGAATCAATACAAATAATGTACGCCCCCGTTTTCGCAAAACCAATCATCTTCTTTAAGAAGCTTTCCGGAGAATCTAAATGTCGAAGCACCGCCTGGCATATTACTACATCATAATTTTCTTCCTCGCTATAATCATAAACATCTGTATGTATAATTTCTCCTTGTAATCCACCCGATGCAAATAACTTATGTCCTGTTTCTATCAAGTTATCTACCATGTCTATTCCTGTGTAAGTACTTCCCGAAGGTAAAAAAGGCATCATAAGCAAACCTAAAAATCCAAAACCACACCCACAATCCAACACTTTAACAGGCTTATCTATCTTCCAAACCTTTGTAATTAAGAACTCCATATAGTCACTGTTCCACATATTATTTCTGGTTCTAAGAAGGTACTCTAATTTCTGTTCCCAGAACTCTTTTGTACCTGTCTTGCTTGCACTATATGTTTCTTCACTTAATGGTACTATTCCTATTAACTGGTCTACAGACACCTCAAAATACTCAGCAAGCATAGGTAAATATGTAATATCCGGCATTACACTGCCATTTTCCCATTTACTAATTGTCTGAAATGAAACGCCTACGACATCAGCTAACTCCTGCTGTGTTATTTTCTTTTTATGTCTCAATTCTGAAATGCGCAAATTAATCTTTTTCATCTCTAACACCTCCTGACACCTACATTATACTAAGCATTTTTCACCTTGTCGCAGTAAACATCTGAGAATAAATTCAACCGCGGAGCGAATTTTCACTCACCTCCGCTTAGAAAAATCTATACAAAGAATGCCGCAGATTTCTCTACGGCACTCAAAATAAACATATTCATATAACTCTGATAACAAATTGATAACACATTTTTGCAACCATTCTGCAACCACGTCTCCCAAAAACCCAGTGTTTTCGGTCATTCTGAGCGTTTTTCTCCTACTCAAACTCAATCGTACCAGGTGGCTTACTGGTCAAATCGTAAAGTACACGATTGACTCCCTTCACCTCGTTAATAATCCGGTTCATTACCTTCTGCAGGACTTCAAACGGAATCTCTGCACAATCAGCAGTCATGAAGTCCGTGGTATTTACAGTGCGAAGTGCTACTGCGTAATCATACGTTCTGAAGTCACCCATAACGCCAACACTACGCATATTGGTAAGTGCTGCGAAGTACTGGCCAAGTCCTTTATCGCATCCTGCCTTGGCAAGCTCTTCACGATAAATGTAGTCTGCATCCTGAACGATACGCACTTTTTCTTCGGTAACTTCTCCAACGATACGAACGCCAAGTCCGGGACCAGGGAACGGCTGACGGAATACCAGATAATCTGGAATGCCAAGCTCTAAACCTGCTCGGCGGACTTCGTCCTTAAACAGCATTCGTAACGGCTCGACGATCTCCTTGAAATCTACGCAGTCCGGAAGTCCTCCAACATTGTGATGGGACTTGATCGTTGCGCTCTTATCAAGACCGGATTCTACCACGTCAGGATAAATCGTTCCCTGTACCAGATAGTCTACGGCACCAATTTTCTTTGCTTCCTCTTCAAATACACGGATGAACTCTTCACCAATGATCTTACGCTTTCTCTCCGGATCAGTCACGCCTGCCAGTTTATCATAAAAACGCTGCTGTACATTCACACGGATGAAATTAAGATCATAGGATCCATTCGGTCCAAATACCGCTTCTACCTCGTCACCTTCGTTTTTACGAAGAAGACCATGATCGACAAATACACAGGTAAGCTGCTTTCCAACCGCCTTGGACAAAAGCACTGCTGCCACAGAGGAATCTACTCCACCAGACAGGGCACAAAGCACTTTACCGTTTCCGATCTTTTCACGAAGCTGCTGAATGCTTGTCTCTACGAAGGAGTCCATTCTCCAGTCACCCTTGCAGCCACAGATCTTGCGTACAAAGTTGAACAGCATCTTCTGTCCATCCTTAGTATGTACAACTTCCGGATGGAACTGGGTTGCATAAAGCTTGCGGGACTGATCTTCCATTGCTGCTACCGGACATACGGGAGTATGTGCCGTCACACGGAATCCAGCCGGTGCTTCTGCGATATAGTCGGTATGGCTCATCCAGCAGCTTGTACTTGCAGGAACCTCTGCAAAAAGCTCGCTGTCAGTGACATCAATGGTAACTTCGGTGTGACCATATTCGGAAACCGGCGCGGTTGCGACCTTGCCTCCACACATATGTGCCATAAGCTGGGATCCATAACAGATGCCAAGAATCGGAACTCCCATTGTAAAAAGTTCCTTGTCACAAAGCAGTGCATCTTCTGCATAAACACTGTTCGGACCGCCGGTAATAATAATTCCCTTGGGGGATAATTTCTTAATCTCTTCAATGGGACTGTTATAAGGCTTTACTTCACAATAAACATTGCATTCGCGGACTCTTCGTGCAATCAGCTGATTATACTGTCCGCCGTAGTCCAGAACGATGACCATTTCTTTTTCCATAATTATTCTCCATGGTTCTTAATAGTTACATAAAGTACTAGTTTCATTATAATGACACGCCTATACCTTGTCAAAATAATTTTCAACATAAAAAATACGGCACAAACTGTACCGTATCTTGATCCTACTTATTCATTTCTTCATGCTGATGCGCATATTTTTCCTTGGTAGCCAAGCCTCCCCGCAGATGCCGCTCCGCCTTATTCACATTAAGTACCTTACGCGCCTCTTTCGCAAGTGCCAGATTGATGTGCTGCAATCGCTCCGCTACATCCTTATGTATGGTTGTGATAATTTAGAGCTGTTTTAATGTCTTTTTTATCTGTGTTTTCGTCTCCTTCAATTAAGACAGTTTCATCCAATCCCAAATCACCAATAAGACGCAGGTAAATATCTACATTTCCATCCTTGTCCACTTCAATTTTATTGATCAGTCGCTTCAACTGTGCATTTGTCATTTCATGAACATCCGTGATATCTTCCAGTTGCTTGAATGTACTGTTCAGAATCGCTTCCAGTTGTTCTCCCTTGGTCAGATGATAAGAGACCATTTTCAGTTCATTCTCCAACCGTTCAATCTCTTTACGCATCCCACCGATTTTCTCATTCAATTCCTCTCTGGATATCAAATCATCGGTATACATATCCATATATTTTTCACGGGATTTACGAAGCTTATTCAGTTCGGCATTTAATTGCTTTTCATACTCAATATTTTCATCCTTTGCTTTGTATACCCGCTGAAATTCTTTAATCACATAATTGATTACTTTTTTCTTCTTACTAAGAATCTCCTGAAAATACTCCTGCAGTGCCTGGATCAATTCTTCCTCGTCTACCGTCACTGCATTTGGACAGCTATCCGCACCTTTCCCATTATGCCCGGAACACACCCAGCGCACATAAGTATTCTTGTATTGGCGAACTGTTCTTCGGAATGACCATCCACACTCCTTGCATTTAATCAATGTAGAAAATAAATATTTGTTACTCTGTCGCTCATGCGTAATTTTGAAGGAATCATGGCGACCTTTTAAAATATCCTGTGCTTTATCAAAGACTTCATCTTCAATAATCCGAAGTTCCGTCCGAATCGTAACAAGCCACTCTGATTCATCTTTTTCTTTTCTCTGACCAGTCAGAAAATCGGCAATCTCTTCTTTGCCGTTGATAATCTTCCCGGTGTATATCTCATTGGTCAGGATTCGGCAGACAGCGTTCTGGCTCCAGTTGTTGCCACGTTTGGTCTTGATGCCTCGTTCATTGAGCATATTCGCAATCTTCGATCCACCATAGCCTTCTTCTGTGTACCACTGAAAAATGTGACGAATTGCTTTTGCTTCATTCTCATTGATAGAAAGATTAAAATAGTCACCAATCGTCTTATCATATCCAAAGACAATGTTCGGAACACGCCCCTTTTCTGCATTCATCTTCTTACCAAATTTGATACGCTTGGATGTGTTTGCGCTTTCCTCTTGGGCTAATGCGCCGAAGATGGTTAAAACAAACTCAGAGTTGCCCATACTGGTCATGTTTGCAGTAAGGAACTGTGTTTCGATACCAAGTGATTTCAATTTACGGACACTTTGTAGTAAATCAACGGTATTCCTGGCAAAACGAGAAATATCCTTAACTACGACCATATCAAACAAACCCTTCTCGGCATCTGCCAGCATACGCTGAAATTCCTTACGATTTTTGATTTTAGTTCCGGAAATGCCTTCGTCTGCATATAATTTAATGAGGTTGTCCCCGGTGCGCTTAGTATATTCTAAGAAGAACTCTTTTTGAGTCTCGAGACTGTTGAGCTGATCGGTTTTATCTGTGGATACACGGCAGTATGCGGCGATGTTCATGTCTTCAAGCCTTTCTGTTATTATTAAATCATTCTGTTACATCTATTAAAATATCATATTTCTAAGTCACTTACAACCAAAAAGGACTCCATCTTTCAATGGTAGTCCTTTTTTCTAAATCATCGCTCTTTAATCTTAACATCTTCAGCATATTTCGTCATTATGCTTTCATTATCCAGACTATGCATTTCAATGCAATCATGTATAAACTTATCCTCTAAACACATTATATCATATCCTTTAAACTCCTTGAAAAACGCTAAAAAATTTTTTCTTAATAACTGCATTTCATTTTTTCGCATTATTTTCACATCATGTGTAAAATCCGCATCATAAGCCAAGTATGACGTTGGAATAATCATCACTCTACAAACTCTTGCATCTAAATACTCTTTTTCAAACCAGCCACAATGATTGTTCATCTGTCCAACTTCTGATTTATGAATCTCTTTTCTTCCTTGCGAAACTTCACTTTTGCATTCAAACATTATAAATGTATTATTACCAATTCCCCAAAGATTGTCTGGACCTTTTCTTATTGTCTTATCTGGGCGCTGACTTAAATATCCTAATGCCTGTCCTATTTCTTCCAGGTTTTTTTCAAATACATCTGCCTCTGTCCCAAAACTCAATCGTTCACATAAAGTATTTATTTCTAGCATAAGTTCTTCATATGAGGGAAATTGTTGTATATATTTGATAATATTCTGAGTCCTGTTTAAATTGATATTTTCTATCTTTTTATAGTAAACTCCTTCTATTGGTTTTAACAACTCAAAATTCTTTTCAAAAGCGCCTCTTTGCAATTTCTGTGATTCAAGTTTACTGCCAAAGTATTTGCAGTGCGCCATTTTCTGTAAATACCATCCTCTTTCACTATCATCATGTTTAGTCTTATCCAGAATATCTTGATACACCTTCGCAGCATCATCATACCTCTCACAGATAAAGAAATTATCAGCTTTCTGTTCTAATGACAGTATTCCCAACTCTTCATCCCTATTCTCTTCTTCATCATCGATACTGTCCATTTCACTTTCATAGAATTCCTTCCATCCGAGGTCTCGTTTTAAGCATTGATTTATTAAAGAAATTAAATCCGCAAAGGAAATCTCTTCTCGCCCTTCATTTGCCCATTCAGCCATCTGTAATCCTATTTCTATCTGTTTTTGCGTCTGTTTTGAAAACAATTTCCTTGTTGTTATACTTCTCACGAAGCTAACCAACTCTGATCCTATAATTACAATACAACTATAATCCTTTTCTCCCCGGACACTTCTCCCCAATCCCTGTTCAATCTTTTGAGCCAATTTCTTTTGAATTAATTCACACTCTCTTCTCGCTTTTTCTTCATATTTGTCATTCATATTCGTAAAGAAAGGTAACGAGTCCAAAACAAGTATTCTGCATGCATTATCCGGCAAATCTATTCCATCATACCGATTTGCCAAAACTTTCATTTTACCGTATACACCGTGTTGCAAATTATTAATTTCAAAAACAATATTGTTTTTGTCAATCAATGTACATCCAAACTCTCTATAGGAATCTTGTTTTTTCAAAGTCGGAGTCAAAGATACCACCCCAAATTTATATTCAATTTTACCAAATGTTTCTATAAATGCATCTCTTGTCAAATTATCTGCTATCAATTCTGGAATGAGCAGCATTTTCTCTCCAGACCATTTCATTTTTTCATTCACAATGGGAGTCTTTATTGCATTTATTGATATTCCCAATGTTTTTACAAAAAAACTGTCATCCTGAGTCGTTGCAGACATTAATATCCTATGTTTTGCATTCGCAAAGCTTCCAAAAAAGCTAATAGGGGAAACGACTGGCATAATCTGTATTTCACTGCCATTCACAAAAGCTTGACATTTATCCAAGCTGTCCTTTATCAATGGCCAAACATATGTAACACAACTATTTGATTCATTCATTGCTAACGTTTTAAGCACTTGAGATTTTTTGTCAATCCATGCCCAATAAGGAATCATCATCAAGCTTTCATAATCCGCATTATTTTTTACATCCCAAAATGTGCCTTCACCTTGTTCTTTTAAATCATCTTCAAATATTGCCAATAAACTCTCATACAGTTCTTTATTAGAATTGCGCTTGACACTAATCACAAAAGATTCCCTTATAGCATCCAAACACGCATGTGCATCATCAAGTACGATTGCTCCCACCTTTACGGAAGCATTACCTGTACCAAATATAGTTTTTCCATTAAACATCTTTTGCACATGTGTAACTAAAATTCTATTTCCAGATACAAAATCATTTGGTAACTGATTATTTTCACCTATTGTACAAACTGGTATTCCAAACTTACTTGCTTCTTTGCATACTTGCTCCACTAAATATTTATTGGGGCAAACATAAATACACGGACTATTTCCTCTATTTAAATTTGTCATCAATGTCAAAAGACCAATTAATGTCTTTCCTTCGCCTGTATGCAACTTAATAATTACATCTTTATCATCTATTCTTTCGCTATACCATTTGCTTAATACCATTTCTTGCGAAGCACGCAATGGTCCAGCTACGCTTGTACGATCCAACCCATTATAAATATCTACCGGATTATCGCTTTTTTCCACAACTGCTTTTTTTATTTTTTTAGAAAAATCAATCATTATTTTACCCTTTCTTTATCTCATAACTTTCTGTACTTCCTCCGGCAAATACTTCGCCAGTTCCTCCACCAACTCATACACCTTTGTTCCCGGTGCAATCTCCGTTGGTGTTTTTCCCTCTCCATCTTTCATAATCCTCTTTGCATATCGGACCGCCAGCTTAGGATTCCCATATTCCATCAGGATCGTAAAAATATTATTCATGTTCTTTTGATATTTTCCGATTCCCAGTTCTTTGAATTTATCATTCAAGAATGAAATATACTCTGTCCTGTGGTTATTCGCAGTATAATACGCAAAATGAAGAAGAAACCAGAACTCAATACATTCATTACTCCACGCCGCATGATACTGTAATTCCGGATTAATTTTATTCAGGCTATTGGCTCGCTCCTCAACACCGTTGAAATGTTCTGCCGGAAAGCTATCCTTATCATACACACACCAGACTTGTCCCTTCTGAATCTCGTTCTTCTTAACATAGTCCTCAGCCATTCCAATCACTCGCATAGTTTCTGCCTGACATGGTTCAATTTCAATCAATACCATATCTTTGTAAATCGGATTCTCTTCTATCAATTTCTTAAACCCTAAAAAATAATTGGGTTCCGTCTGCTGTCCTTCACAAAAGATATAGTACCTATACTGTTTCATCTCCAAATATTCCTGGCGACGTTTCTTCTTCCAATCGAGCCCTTTCGATTTTTTCTGCATTCCGGCTTTTTTAGGCATTCACTTTCCCCCAATCTATAATTCTTCTGAGGTACGGATCAGCGCCGTACTTACCTTCCAGATATTGCTTGTCAAACTTAGCATCCTTTCTGACAGATTCCCCTTTTTCATTTTTGAACTCTACCAAAGAATAAAGTTTAGAATTCTGCGCATTTCCCTTTGCCACGAACCAGATTTCATCTCTGCGGAACACTTCGCTGTTCATCGTTGACAGATCGTGAGATGTAAAAATCAACTGTGCTTTATGTCTATTGATACTCATATTATTGAACATCATAATAATATGACGAAGTAAAACCGGATGGATTTTTGCGTCCAACTCATCAATCACAAGCACCGTTCCGGTAATCAGGCTTTCTGCAATAAATGGAAGTAAGCCAAATAATTTCTGTGTTCCACTAGATTCATCAAACAAATTGATTTCTGTTTCCACATCATCTACGCAATGCTTCGTGAATATATCTATTCTTTCATTCTCTTTTTCTTCCACTCTGAAATCTACAATGTCTAAGTCCATCTCCTGGATCATCTGAAGCATTAACTGTTTCACCTCTTCCGATGTGGACACAGCCATTCGGAGTTCTTGTATTGGATTTCCATAATTCAGGAATTCGATTCCATATTCAAACCAACTCAATACATCCTTAACCACCGCATTTCCCTTATAAGCAATTCCTAAATAGGAAAGCAGTGTAAGCGTTCTAGATAATTCATCACTTACTTTCAGTTTTGCAAAAGCCCCCTTCAAAACAATTCCATTTTCATCTCTGGTAAAAAGAGCCGATTTTCTGCCTGTTTCGAGTTTGATTCTATCCAAGCTCTCATATAAAACGATATCACGTTTCACATGCAAAATGTACCTGTACTCTGAAACTGTGGTCCGGAAGAACAGTTCAAATTCTGTAGGCTCATCCTTACTCTCTGAAAACGCAAATGGTTCTACAATTATTTTCTTTTGAAGTAATACCTTTTCCTCACTATCCTCTGTCACCAAAAGAGGACGTAACACTTTTGCCACCAAGGTATGCAATGCAGCCAAAACATTGGACTTTCCTCCGCCATTCGGGCCATAAATAGCTGACACCGGTAAATATTTTTCCTCATCTTTATCTATAATGATTCTATCCTCATGCTCCGATATTGCAGCCGCCTGCATATCAAATGTCACTTCATCTCTTATACTTTTGAAATTTTTTACTGTAAACTGGCATAACATATCTTTTACCCTCCGTTATACCTTTATTATATCTTTGTCAAGAATATTTGCAAGCAATATTTGAGATTTTATCTCATATATTGTTTGCAATGTCATATTTTGTAAATTTTTGTCAATTATAATCTATAACATCATAGCGTTTATAGAACTGTATTTAATTGTGTTTCATCTTTTACCATAATAAGAAAAGCAAGGCTCTCGCCTTACTCATCTTACCCCACACATAATTTTTTCTTGTTTTCCGATAAATTTTCTAATATGTAATTTCCACTCTCTACACGCAATGTAGTATCCTCTATTGCCCGCTCTACCTTCCCGGCATTTACTTCTATTAAAAGTTTGCACAAGAAATCTGCAGTATCTTCCGCTGAATTTGGATTGTGAAAACGATAATTTAATTTCGTCCGTTTCAAGCGAAAGCTACACCCCCTTACCTTGCCTGTCCTTCTCTCCCATACTATGAGAAAGATTCTTAGATTAGACCAGCCCTTTTAATCTAAGTTAAGCATAACCTACTTGAAATCAAATTACGTTCCCCAAATACCGGACTTTTGTCCATTCCCATCGCACTTTTTCAAGAATCACACCGCTCCCGACTACACCATATTCTATTTGAAAACGTAAAAGTAAAAAATAGGCTTCGCCTATTCAACTCCCCTGCCCCTCAATCTTGAGGGGGTAGGGTTTTCTTTTGCTTCTTTTTCCCTCATAATAGTCTTATGAATATCTTACAGAAAATTTTTATTGACCATTATGAAGAAATGTTTTATACATTACATCCACGTAAATCTGTAATTGAAAACGTGGACAAAATGATCCATTGTGGTGATCCCTCTTTTGGTGGTGCCATGTATGGCTGTTCTCACTGCGGCAAACTTAAATTTGTTCCGTTCCGCTGTCACAGCCGTTTTTGTCCTACCTGCGGCAATAAATATGCCATGGAACGCACTACTTCTATCTCATTTAAGATGATTCCCGCTCAGCATCGGCATTGTGTTTTTACCATTGATGAAAATCTTCGTATTTTCTTTCTTAACGACCGGTCTTTGCTGGATTGTCTTTTTCATGCTGTAGAAAGTGTTATTTCCCGCATGTTCTTTCATCTTAACAAATCCAAAAACTTCACTCCTGGTTTTGTTCTTGTTCTCCACACTTTTGGCAGGGATCTGAAATGGAACCCCCATATTCATTGTCTGCTCTCTGAAGGTGGTTTCAGTAATGATGGCTTCTGGCGTAATGTGCGCCACTTTGACTATACCTACCTACGCAATGCTTTCCGAACTGCTCTTCTCAATGAAATGGAATCCAGAATCGGCTCTTCCTTTAAAAAGGTGAAAGCTCTCTGTTACAAAGAACATAAAGAGGGATTCTATGTTTATGCGAAACCTAATCATTGTGATCCAAAAGCTGTTGCTAATTATATTGGCCGTTACCTTGGCCGTCCTGTCATTGCCACTTCCAGAATTGATAAATATGATGGTGACTTTGTTACTTTTCATTACAATCGTCATGAAGATGATAAATATGTGGTTGAAACCATTCCTGTTATGGAGTTCATTTCCCGTTTGATTCAGCATATCCCGGAAAAGCATTTCAAAATGATTCGTTATGGCGGTCTCTATGCCCGTCACCGCGAAATTGATCATTCTCTTCTTCGAATTATTTCGAAAGAAAAACGTCATATTTTCCGCAGTTTTAATAAATGGCGGACTGCCATCCTTTTTGCTTTCGGCTATGATCCTCTTATCTGCCCTGATTGTGGACATGGCATGGATTTTTTAGAACTCTACTTTAACCACCAGCGCATTTCCCTCGATGAACTTTATGAGAGAGCAATGTCCAAATCTCTCGGGAAGCGTTCCTCTTCCTGATTTTTAATGGTATAATCTCCTAAAAAGAAGGAGGCTGAACACATGAAATCTGATGTAGAGGAACTGCGCAAAAAATATATAGATAATCCTCCAGAAGGTATGACATCTAAGGACATTCGCCAAATGAGCGGGGATGACCTTTTGGATATGGATTATTTCCTACATGAATTCGACGATGATGATGATTTTGGTGCGGAAGGTTTTTATATCTTCTAATTCAAAACCGTCTTATTAACATGCCCGCCTCCGTGCGGGCCTTTTTGGTGCAAAAGAGCGCCGGAAGGCGATCTTTCCTATAAAGATTAGGGTGTCAAAAGGTTTATTACCTTTGATATAAATTTGTACCTTGAAAACTTAACACGATATGTAAAAACATTGGATTCTTTGGTAAAATGTAGGTAGCATTTTATGAG
>Ga0129313_1001265_pt1 | contig 16660 bp, 14 predicted proteins | sample O1105metagenome_FD_94436 | JGI IMG/M metagenome (GOLD analysis project Ga0129313, IMG submission 94436) | Orangutan group fecal microbial communities from fecal samples from Wisconsin, USA - O1105 metagenome | ecosystem: Host-associated > Mammals > Digestive system > Large intestine > Fecal... | reverse complement strand
TCACAAGGTCATCATCATGGCCGATGCCGATGTGGACGGCGCGCACATCCGCACGCTGCTGCTGACGTTCTTCTTCCGCTATATGCGGCCGCTGATCGAGGAGGGGTACGTGTACTCCGCCGTGCCGCCGCTCTATAAGCTGACCCGGGGCAAGACCTCCCGGGTGGCCTACTCCGACGAGGAGCGGGATCGTATCTCCGCGGAGATGCGCGGCGGCAATTCCAACGTGACCATCAATATCAGCCGGTTTAAGGGTCTGGGCGAGATGGACGCTCACGAGCTGTGGGAGACCACCATGGATCCCACCACCCGTACCCTGCGGCGCATCACGCTGGATGACGCGGTGAAGGCCGACGCCACGTTCACCGTCCTCATGGGCGAGAAGGTGGAGCCGCGCAAGGAATTTATCGAGCGCAAAGCACAGTACGCTGTGAATCTGGATTATTAAGGAGGGCTGGAATCTATGAGCAAAAAGCCCCAATACGACCCTGCGGAGATCCGCTTCCCTGACCAGCACATCGTGGAGTCCCCGCTGGTCCCGGAGATGGAGAAGTCCTATATCGAATATGCCATGTCCGTTATCGTGGGCCGCGCCCTGCCCGACGTGCGGGACGGCCTGAAGCCCGTACACCGGCGTATTCTCTACGCCATGTACGAGGACAACCTGACCTCCGACAAGCCCTTTAAGAAGTCCGCCACCTGTGTGGGCGACGTGCTGGGCCGGTATCACCCCCACGGCGACGCCTCCGTGTACGACGCGCTGGTGCGTCTGGCGCAGGATTTCTCCATGCGCTACACGCTGGTGGACGGCCACGGCAACTTCGGCTCTGTGGATGGCGACCCCCCTGCCGCCTACCGTTACACCGAGGCGCGTCTGAGCAAGATCTCCAACGAGATGCTCCGCGACATCGAAAAGGACACGGTGGACTGGGACCCCAACTTCGACGAAAGCCGCAAGGAGCCCCGTGTGCTGCCCTGCCGGTTCCCCAACCTGCTGGTCAACGGCTCCAGCGGCATCGCCGTGGGCATGGCCACCAACATCCCGCCCCACAACCTGCGGGAGGTCATCGGCGCCTGCATCTGCGTGCTGGACGACCCGGACGCCACCCTCGGCGACCTGATGGAGCACGTCAAGGGCCCTGACTTCCCCACGAAGGGCATCATCATGGGACGCAGCGGCATCCGCGCCGCCTACGCCACCGGCCGGGGCCGGTTGATGGTTCGCGCCCGCCACGAGTTCGAGGAGTTCGGCAGCGGCCGTACCCGCATCATCATCACGGAGCTGCCCTATCAGGTGAACAAGCGGATGCTCATCAAGGCCATCGCCGATCAGGTGGAGGATAAGCGTCTGGACGGTATCTCCGATATCCGGGACGAGTCCGACCGCAATGGTATGCGAATGGTCATCGAGCTCAAGCGCGACGCCAATCCGCAGGTGGTCTTGAACCGCCTGTTCGCCCAGACCCAGCTCCAGACCACATTTGCCATCAATATGCTGGCGCTGGTGGAGAACCAGCGGCAGCCGAAGATCCTCTCCCTGCGGCATATCATCGACGAGTATCTGAAGTTCCAGGAGGAGATCATCGTCCGCCGGACGCGGTTCGACCTGAAGAAGGCCCAGGAGCGCGCCCACCTGCTGGAGGGTCTGCTCATCGCGCAGGACAACATCGACGAGGTCATCCGCATCATCCGCAGCAGCTACGACAACGCCAAGGAGAATCTGATGACCCGCTTCGGGCTGGACGATGTGCAGGCGCAGGCCATTCTGGATATGCGCCTCAAGGCCCTGCAGGGCCTTGACCGGGAGAAGCTCCAGACCGAGTACAAGGAGCTGGAGGAGAAGATCGCCTACTTCCTGCGTATCCTCAGCGACGAGAGTCTGGTGAAGTCCATCCTCAAAGAGGAACTGACCGCCATTGCCGACAAGTTCGGCGACGACCGCAAGACCGAGATCCAGGATGTGGAGGACGAGCTGGACATCGAGGATCTCATCGAGGAGGAGCAGTGCGTCTTTACCCTGACGGAGAACGGTTACATCAAGCGCACGCCGGTCAGCGAGTACGCCGCCCAGAGCAAGGGCGGTATGGGCAAGAAGGGCATCACCACCCGTGAGGAGGACACCGTGGTGGACGTGTTCACCGCGTCTACCCACGACTATATCCTGTTCTTTACCGATACCGGCAAGGTCTACCGCAAGAAGGGCTATCAGATCCCGGAGAGCGGCAAGACCGCCAAGGGTACCAATATCGTCAACATCCTGCAGGTAGAGACGGGCGAGCGGGTACAGGCCATGCTCCACTTCCGGGAGCAGACCGACGAGGAGCTGTACCTGTTCATGACCACCCGGAACGGCACGGTGAAGCGTTTGGAGGTCAGCGCCCTGAAGAACCTGCGGAATAACGGCATCCGCGCCCTGACGCTGGACGAGGGCGACCAGCTGATCTCCGTGACGGAGACGCGGGGACATGACCGTATGCTCATCGCCACCCACGACGGACAGGCGGTTTGCTTCGACGAGACGGATGTGCGCGCCATGGGACGTACCGCCGTGGGCGTCCGGGGCATCCGCCTGCGGGAAGGCGACTATGTTATCGGCGCCGCCCGCGCCGACGCAGGAAAGACGGTGCTGTCCATCACCGAGAACGGCTTCGGCAAGCGGACGCCTGTCGAGGAGTACCGCATCACCAACCGGGGCGGTCTGGGCATCCGCAACTACATGGTCACGGACAAGACCGGCTGTGTGGTGGGCATGAAGATGGTGGACGGCACGGAGGATCTGCTGCTGGTGACAGAGGCCGGTATTCTCATCCGCACGCCGGTGGAGAATATCCGCGTGGCCGGACGCGCCACGCAGGGCGTTATTGTCATGCGCTTCAAGGAAGATGGCGACCATGTGATCTCCATGGCGCTGGCCGACCCGGAGGAGAAGGACGAGACGGCGGAAACGCCTGAGACGGAGGAGACGGTATGAACAGCGCACCCCGGGAGGCCATGGTGCCGCTGAGCCGCTGGCAGTATTTTACAAAGACGATGTACCACAACGCGGCGGCAAAAAGCCAGTTTGTATACAACAAGGTCATCTATGAGAAGGATGAGGCGCTCCGACAGATCGAGGAGGGCAACGGCCGCATCAACATGGGACTGCTGCTGGTGCTGCTTCTGATGTTCTTCACGGCCAGCTCCATGAAAAACATCTGGGTCATCGTGGCGGGGATGGTCATCATCATGGCCGGCGAGGTGGTGCGGCTCTGCCGTCTGCCCAAGGACATCACAGCCCACCTCACCGACACGGGAATGCGGGAGCGCTGATATGGCGGACATCACACCGATCGCCCATATAGAGACGCCCTTTGCGGAGAAATTCGGCGTACCGCGGCAGAGCGGCGTGGCCGCCTGCCCCGGGCTCATCGTGCTGGAGCCGCCCTACCGCGACCCGGCGGCGCTGCGGGGTCTGGAGGATTTCTCCCACATCTGGCTGATCTGGCAGTTTGACCGGGCGCTGCGGCAGGAATGGTCGCCTACCGTCCGGCCGCCCCGTCTGGGAGGCAATACCCGCATGGGCGTATTCGCCACCCGCTCCCCCTTCCGCCCCAACGGGCTGGGGCTGTCCTCCGTGGCGCTGGAGCGTATCGAATGGGACACGCCGGAGGGGCCGGTGCTCCATGTGCGGGGCGCCGATCTGGTCAGCGGGACGCCCATCTTTGACATCAAGCCGTATCTGGCATATACGGACAGCCATCCCGACGCCGCCGGCGGGTTTACCGCCGGTCTGGCGGGAGAAAGGCTGACGGTGGAATGTCCGGCATCGCTGCTGGACGCCGTTCCGGAGGCGCAGCGGCAGGGCTTGCTGTCGGTGCTGGCCAACGACCCCCGACCCCGGTATCAGGACGACCCGGCGCGGGTCTACGGCATGGCCTATGGCGGACGGAACATCCGCTTCCGCGTGGAGGGCGGCGTGCTGACCGTTCTGGGGGTAGAATAAGGCGGCGTGTGCCGCGCCCCTGTGCGGGGCGGAGAGCCGTTGAATCCGGTAGCAGCGGATAGCAGCGCATTTCAGAGTAAAAGCGGCAGCGCACAGAGGAATACGTCGATTCCACATTTCGGACGGATCGAAACGCGCTGCCCGGCGGAGAAAGGAAATCCAAAAACCATCGGTTTTTGGCGGCGTTCTTTCCCCCATTTCTTTCGCTGCTGAAAGAAATGGGGCTGTCGGAGACAGAAAGTGTCCGCCGACGCGGGAGAAGCAACACCTATAAAAACCGGGGAAACAGCAAGGAACGAGAGACTTATGAAAACAGTTACTATCTACACCGACGGCAAAGCAGGCTTCGCCGCTTTGCAGAATGTCCCCACTCGCTCGCCGCTGGCGCGGCAACCGCTCGGGGATGACAGGCAAGCGCCGTCGGATAGATGCGCTGGAAAACCGGAGAGACAGCAAGGAACGAGAGACTTATGAAAACAGTTACTATCTACACCGATGGCGCTTGCAGCGGCAATCCCGGGCCCGGCGGCTGGGGAGCCATCCTCCGCTATAAGGAGACGGAGAAGGAGCTGTCCGGCGGCGCGGCGGACACCACCAACAACCGAATGGAGCTGACCGCCGTTATCGAGGCGCTGGCGCTGTTGAAGGAGTCCTGCGTGGTGGAGCTGTACTCCGACTCCAAATACGTCATCGACGGGCTGTCCAAGGGCTGGGCCAAGGGTTGGCAGAAGCGGGGCTGGATCAAATCCGATAAAAAACCGGCGCTGAACCCCGACCTGTGGGAGCGGCTGCTGGCGCTGACAGACCGGCACGAGATGCACTATCACTGGGTCAAGGGCCATGCGGAGAACGAGAAGAACAACCGCTGCGACCAGATGGCGGTGGCGGAGAGCAAAAAATTCCAATAAAAACGGGGAAATTCACAAAAAGTTCATGAGAGATTCATGATTTTGCCAATTTTTCTGGATAATATAACAGCATCCAAAGGAACTTCCCTTCCTTATGTGATTTTCTCTCTCTCCTAACACACAAAACACACAGAAGAAGCCCCGCCAGTTGGCGGGGCTTCTTCTGCGCTGCGGCAAAGCAAGAAAGCACACCCTGCGCCTCAGGACGCAGGGTGTGTTTTACTTATTTATAGTAGTTGGTCTCATCCTCCAGCGCCATGGGCAGCCCGTTGTGGTACACGGGGATGGTCTGGAACTTGAAACGGCTGGCGCGGTGCTTGGCGTCGATCTGCTCCTTGATGGCGGGATCCACCACGCCACGGCGAACGTACTCGTTCACCGCATGGTAGGTGAAGCCCAGATTGTCCTCGTCGGTAAGGCCGGTCAAGCCGTCGGAGGGCGGTTTGATGAGGAACTTCTCCGGCAGGCCCAGCTGACGGCCCAGCGCGATGACCTCCTCCGTGGTGTACATACCCAGCGGTGAGAAGGCGCCGGCACTGTCACCGTAGATGGTGCAGTAGCCCACCCAGTCCTCCGACAGGTTGCTGGTGTTGATGACCACCCCGCCGTCCAGCGACTGTGCCACGGCGTATAGGGTGGACATACGGATGCGGCTGGGCAGATTTACGACGGTCTGGCGGCTGGGTGTCAGCCCTACCCGCTCCATCTCCGCCAGCACGCCCTGTACCGCGTCGTGGATGTTGATGGTGCAGTGGGGGATGCGCAGATGCTCCACCAGCGCCTGGGAGTAGTCGATGTCCGGCTGTACGCCGTCGGGCATCAGCACGCCGTACACGCGCTCCCGTCCATAGGCGGCGGCGGCCAGCGCCGCCACGGTGGAGCTGTCCTTGCCGCCGGAGATGCCGATGACGGCGGTACGCCCGTGACACGCCTCCAGCTGGGTGTGCATCCACTCCAGCAGACCTGCCAGCTGCAGCTGAGGATTGAATTCCATAGGGTCGCCCTCCCTTGTCGTTTCTTTGGAGCTATTGTAGCGCGGAAGGGCGGATTTTGCAAGAGCCGATCACCCCAGAAGACCGGTGACATCCTCCAGCGTCAGGCCGCGCTGAAGGGCCAGCGTGATGCCGTAGCCCACCATGCGCCCAAGCTCCGTCACGCGCTGGTCGATGTCCTGCGGCGTAACGAACAGGTCGGCGCCCCGGCCGCACAGCGTCTGCCGGGGACAGCCCGCCTCCTCCAGCAGATCCGCGCACAGGGTAGCGCCGTCGATGACCGTGGGGACGCCCACGGCGATGACCGGTACGCCCAGCGCCGCCCGGTCCACGGCACGGCGGTGGTTGCCCACACCGGAGCCGGGGGTCAGTCCCGTGTCGCTGAGCTGCACCGTGGCGCAGAGCCGATCCCGGCTGCGTGCGGCCAGCGCGTCGATGGCGATGACGGCGGTAGGGCGGATGTGCGCCGCCGCCCCCTGTATCAGCTCCAGCGTTTCCAGCCCCGTGCGGGCCAGCACGCCGGTACACAGGGCGGAGACGGGGGTGAAGCCCCGAAACTGCCGGGGCAGAGTGCGTACCATGTGCCGCGTCACCAGCAGGTTCTCCACAGCGGCGGGGCCGATGGCGTCGGGGGTCATGGCGCGGTTGCCCAGCCCCGCCACAAGGATCTGGGAGCGGGGGCCTGCGTCGGGCAGCAGGGCACGCAGCTGCTGGGCGATGCACCAGACCGCCCGGTGGAAAAAGGTGCGCTGCCGGTCAAAGTAGGGGCGGAGATCTACGGTGATATAGCGGCCCACCGGCCTGCCCAGCACCTGTGCGCCGGCATCGTTGGTGATGCGGATGTCGGTGACGGCGTAGCCCTCCTGTAGGCTCTCCAGTCGCCGGATGCCCTCCGGCAGCGAATTTTTTTTGGTACGGGCGGCCAGATCGTCGGCGGCCTCCAGCGCCAGATCGGTACGAGGTACGGTCATTGTTGTGGCAAACGCTCCCTTCTGAACACAAAATGTTGTGGCTTACGGGTAGGATGACCGCTTAAAATAGATTTATGCGAAAATCTGAGTCAAAATTGCAAAAAAGTCTTGCATTTTCTGAGCAATGATGCTAAAATATCATCCTGCGTGGAAGTCTTCTTTTCTGCGTATAAAAAATCTGATGTCGGGGAGGTGTTTGGTTTGCCGAATATCAAGTCTGCTAAGAAGCGTGTTCTGGTGGCAGAGGCGAGAAATGCTCGCAACAAAGCCAATAAGTCCGCACTGAAGACTGCTATCAAGAAGTTCGAGGCTGCTGCCGTTGAAGGCAATCGCACCGAGGCCGAGGGCACTTACAAGGTCGCAGTCAAGGCGATCGACAAGGCTGCTGCCAAGGGTCTGCTGCACAAGAACAACGCGGCTCACAAGAAGAGCGCGCTGACGCTGAAGCTGAACAACATTGGCTAATGACCAAACTCAACGGGTATCCGAAAGGATGCCCGTTTTGCTTTGTCCGCAGGAGGGTGCAGTGCCCCTCCCTGCCCGCCGGCAGCGGCACACCGCACAGAAAAAGACTCCCGCGGCCCATGGCTGCGGGAGTCTTTTCATGCAGTTTTACTTCTTTTTCTTGGCGCCTATGATGACCAGTACCACCAGAAGCACCACAGCGACAACGACCATGGCGATCCACAGTCTCATGTTGCTGGTGTCCCCGGTGAGGGGGCTGGCGTAGGCGACAGACAGGCTCATCGCCAGACAGCACACCAAAGTCAGCAGGCAGAGAAGCTTTTTCATCCTTTTCACCTCGCTATCCGTAAGTGCGTACATTATAGCACGGGAAATCGGTTCTCGTCAACTGTCGGTCACAGAGGCTCACAGGTAGTTCAGCGGATTGAGGAACGTGCCGTTCAGCTGGATGCGGAAGTCGCAGTGGTTGCCGCTGGAAATGCCGGTGGAGCCCATGCGGGCGATCTGTTGTCCCTTGTGGACGTGCTCCCCCACGGAGACTATCAGCGAGCTGTTGTGGCCGTAGTAGGTGACGTAGCCGTTGCCGTGGTCGATCTTCACCAGATAGCCGTAGCCGCCCATCCAGCCGGAGTAGATCACCGTGCCGCCGTCGGAGGCGTAGATCGGCGTGCCGTAGCGGTTGGCGATGTCGATGGCCTCGTGGTAGGTGCTGGCGCCGCGGATACCGGTGTTGCGCCGTCCGAAGTAGGACGTGATGATGCCGTTGCAGGGCCAGCCGAAGCTGCCGGTGGGATACCAGGAGGGGCGTTCCTTGGTGCCGCGGAGCTGCTGCTCCGTCACCGGCTGGGACAAGGTGACGCTGGCCACGATCTCCCGCTCCGTCTCCGTACCGTTGATATAGGTGACATTGGCGGTGATGTCCGCCTTGCCGTAGACACCGGGGGACGTGACCTTATACTCGCCCTGATACATGGAGGCGTCGTCGGTGTACTCCACGGGATAGGGTACATCCTGCACATAGCTCTGCCGCTCCACGTTCACCACCGTCAGGTAGGGTACGGCGTTGCTGATGGTCAGCACATCGCCCACCCGCAGGATCTTGGGGTCGTAGCCCGGGTTCATCTTCATCAGCGTATCCATGGAGATGCCGTACTCGCCGGCGATGCTGTAATAGCTGTCGCCGCTCTTGACGGTGTAGGTGACCTCACCCTCCTTGGTGGCGTTGAGGATCTCGGCGATATAGCCCAGATTCATAATGTAGGACGTGTCCACATACTCCTGTCGGATCTCCACGTCCTCCACGAAGTAGGCGTCTACCGTGTCCTCCGTCTGATAGCCCAGCTTCAGCTGCGCCAGAATGTCGTCCAGTGCGCCGGGGAACGTGGTAGCAACGACTCTTTCCCCGTCCACATATAGGACGTAGGCGTCCTCCACCAGACCCAGCTCGTCGGTCAGTTCGTCCCGGAAGTCCTCCTCCGACGTTACCTCCTTACGCAGGAACACGCCGGTCTTGGTCTCCAGCAGGGACTGATCCACCTTGTAGCTGCTGTCCTGCAGCGTCTCGCGGGTGATGCCCTCCACCTCCGTGACCGCCAGCGCCACCGCCTGCCGGGAGGAGACGATGCCCAGATCCTTGCCGTCGTAGACGGCGCGGGCGCCGATGGTATACAGGGAGAGGATGGTCGCGGCGGCGGCGATGCCCATGGCCGAGGCCAGAAAGACAGCCGGGTGCAGCTTGATCTTCTCAAAGAAGCTGCGCTGCCGGTCGCCGATGCGGATCAGCCGCTTGCGGCGTTGGCTCAGCCGCTCGCGGAGGTTGGCGCCCAGACGGGGCAGGCTGCTCCAGAAGAACAGGAACAGCTGCGCCGCGCCGTGCTCCGATTCGGGGAAGCGGCTGCGGCGGCTCTCGTCCACCAGATGGTGGGCGCTGCCCCGGATCTCCTTGCACCGTGCCGCCAGATGCCGGACACCCGCCTGCAGGTTCAGCGTAAACAGGTCGGGATGCTCCTCCCGGTACTGCCGCCAGCTCTTCAGGTTATCCTTCCAAAGCTGCCACAGCGCCGACAGCGACATGGGCGTTCGGTTGGGGTCCTGCACGGGATTCTGTTGTGTTGGTTTTTCTGCCAGTAGTTGTTTCATAGTGGGTCTCACCTAAAAGTTACAAAATCGTTACAAACGGTATCATACCTTGTTTCCGCCGCCGCGTCAAGGATAAAATTGTGAACAATGGGCAATATCCCCCGGAAAAATAAGGAAAGCGCCCCCTTTGGGGCGCTTTTTCGTCCATATCGGTCAACATTTTTCGTCCAGCAGCGCAATCAGCGCGGCAATGGCGTTCTCTCGACAGTCCGGCAGCGCGTGGACACAGGGCATCGCCAGCACCTCCGGCAGGGCGTTGGCGGGTGCAAAGGCCGCGCCCGCCCATGTCAGCATGGAGACATCGTTGGCGTGGTCGCCCACGCAGATCACCCTGTCCTGCGGGATATCCAGCAGCGCGGCAAGGCGCTGCACCATGCCGCCCTTGTTGGCGCCCTTGGCGGTCAGCTCCACCAGCGATTCGCTGCTGGTCACGATCTCATAGTCGCCGTACCACGGCGCGGCGCGGAGATAGTCCAGCAGCGCCGCCTGATCCGATGGCTCTGTGGAGAACAGCGCCTTGCTGATGGGGGACGGCACCTGCGCCATACTGTCCACGATCACCGTGGGCGAGTGGGTCACATGGAGGTGCCGCCGCGTCACCTCATTGGGCTGGAGGGCGTGGATGCTGTTGTCGTCGTGGTACAGCTCCACGGCGGCAAAGGGCAGCGCCCGGATGGTCTGGGCGATGTGGGTCCGGACGATGTCCGGCAGAAATGCGGTGTGCAGATACCTGCCGGCGGCGAAGTCGTAGATGGCGGCGCCGTTGAACAGGATGGTGGGGCCGTTCATGGGTACGCCGTGTGCCACCGCTTCAAAGGCGGGCTTGGCGCGGCCCGTGGCCACGGAGAAGATGCCGCCCTCCGCCATGAAGTGGCGCAGCGCCGCCTGATTGGCATCGGAAACCGGCGGCATGGGAGTGCAGAGGCGCAGTGCCTCCTCCGTGTATGTCAGTGTGTTGTCGTAGTCGCTGGCCAGCAGCAGGCCGGTGAATTTTCCCATGTTGCGTTATGCCTCCGTACCTGCGCCGGACTTGCCGCCGCCGGTTTTGCGGCGTCCGCCCCGATGCCGGGGGCGCTTGCGCTGGTCGCCGCCGGACTTGGCGCTCTGGTTCTCCTGCGGCTTATTAGGACGGGGCGCGGTCTGCTGGGTGCTGCCACTTACGGAGGCGGCGCTACCGCCTCCGCCGCCCCGGCGTCCCCGGCGGCGGCTGCCGGAACGGGAGGCGGGCTTATCTCCGGCGGGCTTGTCGGTCCGCTCCTTTTTTTCGGGCTTTTCCGCCTTGGCGGGCTTGTCGTTCTTGACGGGCTTTTCCGCCTTGGCAGGCTTATCCCCGCGTTTTTCCGGTGCGCCAGCGCCCTCGGACTTCTTCCGGTCCCGTCCGCCGCGGCTGCGGCGACGGCGCTTCTCCCCCTCCTCGGGCTTATCGTCGGGTACGGGCGTAAAGTCGCTGATGAAGCTGATGGGGGGCATCTCGTCCTCCTTTACCGGCTCCACATAGCGCTCCGGCCACTGGTCGGGGATGGCGATGCCGTCCCGGCTGCCCTTGCCGTTGCGCAGGACGCACACCTCGCAGTTGTGGTAGCAGCGGGGACCCTCCGGCCGGTCGTCCAGCCGGACGTTCACCGTCTCCTTCAGCAGATTCACATCGGAGACGTTGCCGGGGCCGTCTGGTGTCAGCACGAAGGAGTCGTTCTTGGGCATACGCTTGATGGCGTCCTCATAGGCGTCCTGCTCGTACTTCAGGCAGCACATCAGCCGCCCGCAGGTGCCGGAGATCTTGGTGGGGTTCAGGGACAGGCTCTGGGTCTTGGCCATCTTGATGGACACCGGCAGGAACTCGTCCATGAACTGGGAGCAGCAGAAGGGTCTGCCGCAGATGCCCAGACCGCCCAGCATCTTGGCCTCGTCCCGGACGCCGATCTGCCGCAGCTCGATGCGGGCACGGAACACGCCGGCCAGATCTTTCACCAGCTCACGGAAGTCCACGCGGCCGTCGGCGGTGAAGAAGAACAGGATCTTGGAGCCGTCGAAGCTGCACTCCACCCGCACCAGCTTCATCTCCAGCTTGTGCTGGAGGATCTTCTTCTGGCAGATGTCAAAGGCGTCCTTTTCCCGGCTCCGGTTATAGGCGGCGGTATGGCGGTCATTGTCGGTGGCGATACGCAGCACCGCCCGCAGCGGCGGCACCACCTGCTCATCGGGTACGGCGTGGTTGCCCTCGCAGCACTGGGCAAATTCCGGGCCCTGCGCCGTCTCCACGATCACGTCCTGACCGGCCTCCACCGTCAGGTCCTTCGGGTCAAAATAATAGGTCTTACAGCCGCTTCGAAAGCGGACGGAAACCACAGTGGTCATAGAAGCTCCTCCCATTCCACGGCGAGGGCGCCAAGAACATGGCCCGCGCCTACATTATATTCACATTCGCCGCTGTACTTCTCCAGCAGCGCCGTCAGCTTTTGGAGCTGGCGGCAGGTCAAGCCGCGGGCCAGCGCCTGCGCCGTCTCGCCGCAGGCGGGGTCCGGCGTCTCCTTGCCCATTTGCAGCAGCAGTGCCTCCGCCGCAGCGCACCAGGCGCTGCGCAGCACGGTACGCAGCTCGTCCCGCTTCAGCTTCCGGGTCTCCAGCGATACCAGATACCGCGTTACCGGCAGCAGTTTTCCCTTGGAAAAGGCGAGGCAGAGCTGCTCGGCCTCCGGCGGCAGGGTCTCCGGCGGCAGATCGGCGCTTTTCAGCAGCACACACCGGGAGCGCACCGTTTCCAGCAGCGCGGTGGGACTGTCGGTGCAGAAAATGAAGGCGGCGTAGGGCGGCCCCTCCTCCACGATCTTCAGCAGCACGTTCTGATCCCGCTCGTTGAGCTGGCGGCTGTCCGCGATGATATACACCTTCCGCGCCGCCTCGTTGGGACGGATGTACACGTCCTGCCGCAGCTCCCGGACGGCGTCCACCGTCAGCTCCCGATGCTCCGTGTCCCGGATCACCGACACGTCGGGATGGATGTCCTCCAGCACCTTCCGGCAGTGGCGGCACCGCAGGCAGGGCCTGTCCGTCCCCTCGCAGACGTGGGCGGCGGCGATGAACCGCGCCGCGTCCGTCAGGTCGCCGGCGCCGGAGAGCACGATGGCGTGGCTCAGCCGCCCCTGCTCCGCCGCGCGGCGGACGGTGCGCTCCAGTGTGCTGTTTTCCGGCAGGACCCGTGCCATGGCGCTCTCCTTTTCCCGTAGGGGTCTGACGCCCCTATTTTTCTAATGTACCAGTATACCACACAAAAAGCGGGACAGGCAAGTTTTATTCTACGGATACGGGGGAAAATGTTTCCCATAGAGGCGATTCCTGCGAAACTGGAAACCTATTGCAAAAAAACAGAAAAATTTGGGAATAGGCTTGCTTTTGACGAAGAATTTGACTATAATAAGAAACGTTCTCATCGTTTGGTACAACTATATTGATAGATGGAGGGACTACCATGAGCAAGAAATATTGTTACCTGTTCACCGAGGGCAACGCGAAGATGCGTGAGCTGCTGGGCGGCAAGGGCGCGAACCTGGCTGAGATGACCAATATCGGCCTGCCCGTTCCCCAGGGCTTCACCATCACCACCGAGGCCTGCACCCAGTATTATGAGGACGGCCGTCAGATCAATGACGAGATCATGGCCGAGATCATGGAGTATATCGAAAAGATGGAGAAGATCACCGGCAAGAAGTTCGGCGATCACGAGAATCCCCTGCTGGTCTCCGTCCGCTCCGGCGCCCGCGCCTCCATGCCCGGCATGATGGACACCATCCTGAACCTCGGCCTGAACGAGGACGTGGTGGACGTTATCGCCAAGAAGTCCAACAACCCCCGCTGGGCTTGGGACTGCTACCGCCGCTTTATCCAGATGTACTCCGACGTGGTCATGGAGGTGGGCAAGAAGTACTTCGAGCAGCTCATCGACGCCATGAAGGAGAAGAAGGGCGTGACGCAGGACGTGGAGCTGGACGCCGCCGACCTGAAGGAGCTGGCCATGCAGTTCAAGGCCGAGTACAAGGCCAAGATCGGTGAGGACTTCCCCTCCGATCCCAAGGAGCAGCTGGTGGGCGCCATCAAGGCCGTGTTCCGTTCCTGGGACAACCCCCGCGCCAACGTGTACCGCCGCGACAACGATATCCCCTACTCCTGGGGTACTGCCGTCAACGTCCAGTCCATGGCCTTCGGCAACATGGGCGACGACTGCGGCACCGGCGTTGCCTTTACCCGTGACCCCGCCACCGGCGCAAAGCAGCTGATGGGCGAGTTCCTGACCAACGCCCAGGGTGAGGACGTGGTGGCCGGTGTGCGTACTCCCATGCCCATCGCCGAGATGGCGGAGAAGTTCCCCGAGGCCTATGACGAGTTCGTCAAGGTCTGCGGCATTCTGGAGGATCACTACCGCGATATGCAGGATATGGAGTTCACCGTGGAGCACGGCAAGCTGTATATGCTGCAGTGCCGCAACGGCAAGCGCACCGCGCCCGCCGCACTGAAGATCGCCTGCGATCTGGTGGACGAGGGCATGATCTCCGAGCAGCAGGCGGTCGCCATGATCGACCCCCGCAACCTGGATACCCTGCTGCATCCCCAGTTCGATCCCAAGGCGCTGAAGTCCACCGAGCCTGTGGGCAAGGCCCTGCCCGCCTCCCCCGGCGCCGCCTGCGGCAAGATCGTCTTCACCGCTGAGGACGCCAAGGCCTGGGCTGAGCGCGGCGAGAAGGTGGTTCTGGTCCGTCTGGAGACCTCTCCCGAGGATATCGAGGGCATGAAGGCCGCACAGGGCATCCTGACCGTCCGCGGCGGCATGACCTCCCACGCTGCCGTTGTGGCACGCGGCATGGGCAAGTGCTGCGTCTCCGGCTGCGGCGCCATCAACATGGACGAGGCCAACAAGCAGTTCACGCTGGCCGGCAAGACCTATCACGAGGGTGAGTGGCTGAGCCTGGACGGCTCCACCGGCAGCATCTACGACGGCGCTATGCCCACCGTGGACGCCAGCGTGGGCGGCGACTTCGGCCGCATCATGGCTTGGGCAGACAAGTTCCGCCGTCTGCAGGTCCGCACCAACGCCGACACCCCCCACGACGCCGCCAAGGCCCGTGAGCTGGGCGCGCAGGGCATCGGCCTGTGCCGTACCGAGCATATGTTCTTCGAGGGCGACCGTATCGCCGCCATCCGCGAGATGATCTGCTCCGACACCGTGGAGCAGCGCGAGAGAGCGCTGGCCAAGCTGCTGCCCATGCAGCAGGGCGACTTCGAGGGCATCTACGAGGCCATGGAGGGCTGCCCCGTTACCATCCGCTTCCTGGATCCCCCCCTGCACGAGTTCGTTCCCACCGAGGAGCACGACATCGAGCTGCTGGCCAAGGATATGGGCAAGTCCGTTGCCGACATCAAGGCCATCATCGCCTCCCTGCATGAGTTCAACCCCATGATGGGTCACCGCGGCTGCCGTCTGGCTGTCACCTTCCCGGAGATCGCCGTCATGCAGACCCGTGCCGTCATCCGCGCCGCCATCAACGTGCAGAAGAAGCACCCCGATTGGAACATGGTTCCCGAGATCATGATCCCGCTGGTGGGCGAGGTCAAGGAGCTGAAGTACGTCAAGGACGTGGTGGTCAAGACCGCCGATGAGGAGCTGGCCGCTGCCGGTATGGATATGAAGTATCTGGTGGGTACCATGATCGAGATCCCCCGTGCGGCGCTGACCGCCGACGAGATCGCCAAGGAGGCGGAGTTCTTCTCCTTCGGCACCAACGACCTGACCCAGATGACCTTCGGCTTCAGCCGTGACGACGCCGGCAAGTTCCTGGGCGCCTACTACGACAAGAAGATCTACGAGAGCGATCCGTTTGCCAAGCTGGATCAGATCGGCGTCGGCAAGCTGGTGAAGATGGCTGCCAAGCTGGGCCGCGAGACCCGTCCGGAGCTGCATCTGGGCATCTGCGGCGAGCACGGCGGCGACCCCTCCTCCGTGGAGTTCTGCCACAAGGTGGGTCTGGACTATGTGTCCTGCTCCCCCTTCCGTGTGCCCATCGCCCGTCTGGCCGCCGCACAGGCTGCCATCAAGGAAATGTAAGTTTCCCGCAAGGGCGCAGCATAACCGCATAGCAGCAAGCTCCCGGCCACCGGCCGGGAGCTTGTGTTTTCCGGGGACGCGTGATAAAATAAGTGCCGATTTATGTACAGCCACGCCCAGTGGGACGTGACGGAAAGGGGCGGTATCATGGGAAGCTATGGGGTGCTGTTCAGCAGCCGGACAGGCAACACGCGGGCGCTGGCGGAGGCGATCCGTGCGGCGCTGCCGCAAGAGGCGTGCGTATATTTCGGGGAGAGCAGCGCGGCGGCACTCGACGCCGACACGCTGTATATCGGCTTCTGGACGGACAAGGGCAATGCGGACGAGGCCACGGTGCGCCTGCTGGAAACGCTGCGGAACAGGCGGATATTCCTGTTCGGCACGGCGGGCTTCGGCGGCAGTGAGGCGTATTTTCAGAAGATCCTCGACAACGTCAAGCGCGCCATCGACCCCAGCAATACCGTGATCGGAACATATATGTGTCAGGGCAGGATGCCTCAGACTGTGCGGGAGCGGTATGTGAAGATGAAGGGACAGCCGGAGCATCCGGCGAATCTGGACGCGCTGATCGAGAATTTCGACCGCGCCATGTCCCACCCCGACGGGGAGGATCTGCGGGCGCTGCAAGAAGCGGTCTTGCGGTGACGGCAGCCGCCGCCGCGGCGCGGAGGGTTGAGGAAAACGCAAAAAAGGACACGGAGCGCCTTGGCGCTCCGTGTCCTTTTTTGCTTTGTTCGGTTGTTTTGCCCTTACTTGGCGACGGCGCTGACGCCGGTCTTGTCGAAGCCGGGGCTGAGCTTGCCGTCAACGGAGATGCCGCGGACGGTGTAGGTGTACTTCACACCCGCCTTGACATTCGTATCCGTCCAGCCGGTGCCGGTCACGTTGACGAGGCCGACCCACTTCGCATCGCCGGGGCCCTTGCGGTACACGCGGTATTTTTCCGCACCTGCCGCCGTCTTCCATGTCACCTGAATGCCGCTGCTGCCGGCCGTTGCGCCGATCAGCGTCACATTCGCCGGGGTGATGGGCACAGGCGTTACAGTCGCCGTCGTGCTGACGCCGAGGTTGTTGTAGGTGGGGCTGAGGGTCTTGCCGTCAGCACCGAT
>Ga0129313_1001259_pt1 | contig 16707 bp, 18 predicted proteins | sample O1105metagenome_FD_94436 | JGI IMG/M metagenome (GOLD analysis project Ga0129313, IMG submission 94436) | Orangutan group fecal microbial communities from fecal samples from Wisconsin, USA - O1105 metagenome | ecosystem: Host-associated > Mammals > Digestive system > Large intestine > Fecal... | reverse complement strand
TGTGCTGCGCATTTCCATACCGGTGGCATTACAATCCATGCTGCAGTCTTCCTTTTCCATGGTCGATCAGATCATGGTCGGTCAGCTTGGAGATAAAAGTGTTGCTGCGGTTGAAATTGCAGGGGCTAGAGATATAATAGGGTCAACCAAGAAAACCTACGATAACTAAATGGTTTTGACGGCTTGAGTTGTCCTTCAAATGTTTTATTTGTTGAAAAACTGCAAGAAGCGGGAAATCCTGAGGGTTATATGTAGGCGGCTTTTGGAAGCTCTGTTTTGACCCACAAAAAGGAGCAACAAATAAAGACTGAAGGAGAGTTCAAGCCTACGGTGGATTGCCTTTGTGCGACCCGCCGTAGGTTTGTTTTTATCCATAAGGGAATAGATGCAACATTAGCGATAAAAATGTGAGGATGGAATAGAGGAATGAATTCAAAAAAAGAAGTGCAGCACGTATACCTTGTCGGCGCGAAGTCATTGGGCGCTTACGGAGGTTATGAGACCTTTGTCTACAAGCTCACAGAGTATCACCAGAATAAAGAAAACATCAAATATCATGTTGCCTGCAAAGCCAATGGTGACGGCTGCATGGATGAGAGCAAATTTGATGGTGTGACAAAAATCAACGAACATGAATTTGAACTCCACAATGCCCACTGTTTCAAAATTGATGTTCCTCAGATTGGCCCTGCGCAGGCAATTTATTATGATGTTGCTGCACTAAAAGCTTGTTGCGAACATATCAAGGAAAACCATATTCCGCACCCTATCGTTTACATCATGGCTTGCCGTATTGGGCCTTTTGCTGGTTACTTTTACAGAAAAATCCATAAACTGGGCGGCACTGTGTATCTGAACCCAGATGGACACGAATGGATGCGAGCAAAGTGGTCAGCACCGATTCGAAAATACTGGAAAATTTCTGAGCAGATGATGGTCAAATACTGTGACCTTGCTATCTGTGACTCAGTGAACATCGAGAAGTATATCCACGAGTGCTATGACGGTAAAGGCATCAAGGGCAGAAATCCGAAGACCACATTTATTGCGTATGGCGCAGATCTGACCCTTAGTAAGTTAGCTGATGACGATGAGAAGCTGGTGAACTGGTATAAAGAAAAAGGACTGACGAAAAAAGACTATTACCTTGTCGTTGGTCGTTTTGTACCGGAGAACTCTTTTGAAGTTATGATTCGAGAGTTCATGAAAAGCAAGAGCAAAAAGAACTTTGCCATTATCACAAATGTGAACGAGAAGTTCCTGAATGAGCTTGAGGAAAAACTTCATTTCAAGAGCGATAAGAGAATTAAATTTGTGGGCACTGTTTATGACCAGGAACTGTTGAAGAAGATTCGTGAAAATGCCTATGCATATTTTCATGGACATACGGTCGGTGGTACGAATCCATCGCTGATTGAAGCTCTTGGCAGTACAGATCTGAATCTGCTGGTTGATGTTGGTTTTAATAAAGAAGTAGCAGAAGATTGTGCATTGTACTGGAGCCGCAAGCCGGGCAGCCTTGCAAAACTGATTGATAAAGCAGATCAGATGAGTACAGATGAAATTGCAGAGATGGGTCAGAGAGCTAAGAAACGAGTGGCAGAAAAGTACACATGGGATAAGATCTGCGGACAGTATGAAGATGTATTTGATAGATAGGGAGATAGCTTTGGAAGAAAAAAAGATTAGCATCATTATTCCTGCATACAATGTGGAAAAATATATTGCGAAATGCTTGGATTCTGTTATTAATCAAAGTTATAAAAATTTAGAAGTTATTGTGGTTGATGACGGATCAAAAGATAGAACAGGTTGTATTATTGACGATTATTCAGCAAAAGATAATAGAATTCGTGCGGTACATCAGCCAAATGGTGGATTACCAAATGCAAGAAATACAGGAATGAAATATGCGAATGGCGACTATGTTATGTTCCTTGATTCGGATGATTGGATTGAGCCAAAATGTTGCAAAGTAATTGTAAGTGAAATGCAAAAAGATAAGGCGGATCTAGTATTTTTTGAATATTACAAGGAATATAAAAATAAGACTGTTCAAATGAAAACATATCCTCACGAGAAATTAATATATAATAGAGATGGAAAACAAGAATTCTTCTTGTATGATATGAGAACTATTACTGCGTGGGGAAAAATATATAGTGCGGAAATTCTTCACAAATGCGAGTATAACGAGTCACTTCGAACTGCGGAAGATGTTGAGTTTAATTATCGAATATATGATCGTGTAAATAAAGCAGTATATATTCAAAGACCGTTATTACATTATAGAATTTTAGAACAATCTGCAATACATGGATATGATTCGCAAATTAAAGATAAACTAAAACCAGTGCTTGAATGCCTATCAAATTGGTTAAATATGAGTATGCCTTTCCATGAAGAGGCGTACTATTCATTCAAAGCGATAGCCTTTTTGCTAGTGTGTCAGAATGGAATCTGTCTTAATAAACAGTTAAGTTTTTGGCAAAAACGAAAAAAAATATCGGATTTAAAACGAGATTTAATTTATAAAGATCTATTTTTTAATTTGGACTATGTAAAAATTCCAAAATCAAGAAAATTGATAATTAAGTTTGAAAAGATGAATTTGCCTTCTTTGATTGTTTTAGTTATTAGCCTTAAACAATGGCGGGAAAAAAGAAACTGAGTCATTTATAAAGAAGAATTGGAGATAATAATATGAATGAACCTATAATAAGAGTCCTGCACATAACAGAAATGTTGTCGGCAGCTGGCATAGAGTCATTTATCATGAATATGTATAGAAACATTGATAGAGATAAAGTGCAATTCGATTTCTTGGTTTTGAGAAATGAAAAAGAATTCTATGATGAAGAAATAAAAAGCCTAGGTGGGAAAAAGTATTTTGTACATTCTAATATCAAAAACACTTGGCTTCGAATTCTTGATGAAGCACATCAAATTGAAGAATTCTTGAAAACACATCCGTATGAAATAGTGCATATACATTATACGACTCCATTAAGAGCCCCATATTTATTAGCTGCAAAAAAGGCTGGTGTTGCAACCAGAATATATCATGCGCACAGTGCAGCTGTATTGGGCAAATCAAAACTAAAGCTTTTATTTTATGAGTATTATCGCAAGAAAATTGTGAAATGGGGTACTACATGGTTTGCTTGTTCAAAGGCAGCGGCAGAGTGGATTTTTCCTGAACAACTTTTACAAGCGGGCAATGTAGAGATAGTGCATAATGGGATTGATACCGAAAGATTTAAATACAATGCAAGTAAGCGTAATATGATAAGAAAACAGCTTGGATTAGAACATTCATTTACACTTGTTCATACAGGAAGATTTATTGAACAAAAAAATCAGCTGTTTATTCTTGATATTTTTAAGGAATTGAAATCAATACATTCAGATGCAAAGCTACTACTTTTAGGAAAAGGCGAATTATTGGAGAAAACTAAAGAAAAGGCAAGACGATTAGGAATAGATAATGATGTTTTGTTTTTGGGTGTAAGGAAAAATGTAGAGGATTACTTATCAGCAGCGGATTGCTATGTTATGCCTTCACTTTATGAAGGATTGCCGGTAGCAGCGGTTGAAGCAGAATGCTCTGGCTTACCAACTGTTCTATCGGAAAATATAACGAAAGAAGTTCAATTGACAAATAATGTACTATTTATTTCTCTTGACGAGTCCGCAGAATATTGGAGTAAGCAGATATATAGATTTAAAGATGCTTTGCGATCCGATAGCAGTATGGATATTGTGAATAAAGGGTATTCGATTCAGAGTGAAGCAAAAAAATTGCAACAGTATTATGAAAAGAGTGTAAGGTAAATAGTATATGATTGATACAAAACAGAAGCTTATAGAGTGTTTAGAAATAGAAAAAAAACTGTATCAAGATATTGGATATAAAGGTAAGGTGCATGCGGCTCTAACGCAGTGTGAGGTTGGTAAAATATTTGAGTACATGGTTTTTTTACGAAAAGATGAATACTATTCAAATAAAGAAAAAAAGTTAGGTGACAGTATAAAGGCTGCTTATTACAGAAGAATGCACAACCGATTGGGATTAAAACTTGGGGTGAGTATACCAATTAACACATTTGGAAAAGGACTTCTTATTTATCACTCACAGGGAATAATTGTCCATAGAAACACACGATGTGGAGAATACTGCAGATTACATGGTCTTAACTGTATTGGAAATAATGGATCAGAGAAAGTGAATGGGTGCCCACAGATAGGCAATGAATTAGATCTTGGTGTAGGTGCTAAAATCATTGGAAACATCAAATTAGGCAATGGAGTTAAAGTGGGATCCAATGCGGTTGTTTGCAAATCTTGCACGAAAGATAATGCGGTGCTAATTGGAATTCCTGCTAAAATTAAATAGGACTTAGAGAATGGCTGAGGGAGAAATACATGGTAGGATATATGCTAATCATTTTGATTACAACGCTCATCGCCGCAACTTATCAAAATACAAAAAATAAGGCAATTTTTATATTGTTAGTGCTATTTCCTTCGTTCTTTTGTGGTTTTAGAGAGTTGGGTACAGATTATTTTATCTACTTGGAACGATTTCGTTATATCGCCAGAGGACTTCGGGTTAGTAAATCCGGAACAAATTTGAGTGCACCGTTCTATGGATTTTTTGGATTGATAAATCATATTTGTGGCAATTATCAAGTAGCTATATTTATTATTTCATTTGTAACAATTTTTATTGCATTTTATTTGATTTGTCAGCATTCAGAAGATATAAGTGTTTCGGTTGCTGTTTTTTCATATATGACAATGTTTTATTTCTTGTCATTTAATATCTTTCGACAGTGCTTAGCTGCGGAATTTTATGCGCTTGGAATATATTTGTTTGTTAAGAAGAAAAAGAGTGTCACGGGCATTATGGTGTTAATATTATCGGTGCTGACTCATTCTTCGGTTTTTCCATTTGCGTTGGTAGCATTGATACTTTCGTGGATAAGTGAGAATTTTAGAATTAAAAAGAGAATATGCGTTTATCTGACTCTTTTGACTGTAGTGTTTCTATTACCGGAAATGAGTATGTTAACTCAAAAACTTTTGAGTGCTTTACCACACTATGCGTTTTACTTTTTGAATTTCCATTATCAAGGTTTAGGAATAGGAATATTTAGATATATATTTTTGGTTTGTGTGATGATTTTGCTGTTGTACAAATCAGGTTACTTGTTAGAAAGGGAGTATATTGCTTATTCATTTCTGGCATTAAATGGTGCGATTTTAACTTGGATGAGTTATGTTTCAGATACATTTATATACCGCATTGGTTATATAGGATTAGTTTTTCTTCCAATTTTACATGGATATTTTGTAAGACAATTTCTTACGATGAGACGTAGCAATGGATCAATTCAAATTGTATATAGAAATACTACAAAGGGAAAAATAGCAAGTGCGTTTTCATTGGGTTTAATCGCCTTGTTATTGTTCTTTTTCTGGTATGATTTTATTTATTTAAATACGGGAGATATTCTTCCGTATTCAATGTGCTTTTACATTAGATAAGAGCAGATGCAATGTAATTTTTACGATTTTGATTTATTGAAGGTATGAGGAGAGAAGTAATGAAATCAGAAGTTGTTGTGTATTGTTTAACATATAATCATAAAAAGTATATATATCAAACATTAGACGGATTTGTGAATCAAAAAACAAATTTTCCCTTTAAAGTCATTGTGCATGATGATGCGTCAACAGATGGAACTTCAGAAATAGTCAAGGATTATGCGATGCGATATCCTGATATTATTATTCCGATTTTTCAAAAAGAAAATCAATACTCTAAGAACATCAGTATATTTGAACAATTTATACAGCCCAAGATTGATGCAAAATATACAGCAATATGTGAAGGTGATGATTATTGGTGTGACGAAAATAAGTTACAAATTCAATACGACTATATGGAATTACATCCTTCATGTGCTTTATGTGTACATAACACAGAGATGATAGCTGAATCTGGTGCTAGCTTAGGAAAGTATTTTAATTATAGTAAAATTGATACAGATTATAAAGCAGAGGATGTTATAAAAAGCGGCCCTGGTGGATTGTTCCACACAAGTTCCTTTTTATATAGAACTGAATTAAGGCGTGAAAGACCGAGTGAGTTCGAAATGAAGTATGTTGGTGATTATCCTCTTGCAATATATCTTTCATGTAATGGAGAGGTTCATTATTTTGCTAGGACAATGTCTAAATATCGAGTTGGCTCAATGGGGTCATGGGTTAAGGTAAATAGTAGAAATAAGAGTAGCAAAGTGCTTCATCTTAAAGATATGATTGAATCATTGAATAAAATGGATGTGTATACTCATAAGCATTATCATACTCAATTCTGTACTGTAATTGATAATGCAAAATTTGAACTTTCTCAATATGAAAGCGGATTAGTAAAAACGATATTGAATTCTCAGTACAGAAATATATTTAGGACTTTTTCAGCTAAGAAAAAAATAAAAACGGTATTAAATTCTTTGAGAAATATGAGAGGGTAATAATTTAACGTCATGGACAGTATGGATAGTAAATCGTCAACTATATCTAACTTTTTATGGCGCTTTGCAGAAAGATGCGGAGCGCAGATAGTTACATTTATAGTTTCAATAGTTTTAGCACGTGTTTTAGCGCCAGAGGATTATGGGAAGATAGCTCTAATAACTGTTTTTACAACAATCATGCAAGTGTTTGTTGATAGTGGCTTAGGTACCGCACTAATTCAGAAAAAGGATGCTGATAATCTGGATTTCTCGTCAGTGTTCTATTTCAATTTTGTGGTTTGCTTGGTTTTGTACGCTATCATGTTTATGGCGGCGCCGGTGATTGCCAGCTTCTACAATGATTTGTCCCTGACGCCAATCATCCGCGTTATTAGTTTGACCATTGTAATCTCTGGCGTTAAAGGTATCCAGCAATCCTATGTGTCGAGGAATATGCTGTTTAAGCGTTTCTTCTATGCGACATTGGGCGGAACTGTTTTCTCGGCGTTCCTGGGTATTGGATTGGCGTATACGGGTTTTGGTGTGTGGGCGATTGTGGCACAGCAGCTATCCAACACAGCCATTGATACCCTGATTCTATGGCTGACAGTAAAATGGCGTCCAAAGAAAATGTTCTCTTGGAAAAGACTAAAAGGACTGCTTTCATTTGGATGGAAAATGTTGGCATCGGCGCTTTTAGATACGCTCTATGGTAATATTCGTAGCCTGGTTATAGGTAAAATGTATTCTTCTGCAGATTTGGCGTACTACAACCAAGGCGATAAGTTTCCAAGTGTGATTGCAAACAATATCAACACGTCCATTGACAGCGTTCTTCTGCCAACGATGGCAAGTGCACAAGATGAGCCTGCGCGAGTTAAATCTATGACGCGCCGGGCAATCAAGACGAGTACCTATATTATGGCACCACTAATGATGGGATTGGCATTCTGTGCAGAACCAATCGTACGCCTAGTGCTGACAGATAAATGGCTGCCATGCGTTCCGTTCTTGCGCATTTTCTGCATTACTTACGTGTTCTATCCAATCCATACCGCAAACCTGAATGCAATCAAGGCAATGGGGCGCAGTGACCTATTTTTGAAGTTGGAGATTGCCAAGAAAATCGTTGGAATGGTGCTGCTGTTGTCTACGATGTGGTTTGGCGTCATGGCTATGGCATATAGTTTGCTGGTCAGTAGCGTTTCAAGTCAAATCATCAACTCTTGGCCAAATAGAAAACTGTTGAACTATGGCTATTTGGAGCAGTTGAAAGATATTCTGCCAGGTATTGCATTGGCTGTGTTTATGGGATGTTGTGTCAGTGTGGTCAGCCTGTTCCACCTGTCGAATATTGTTACACTGCTGATTCAGATTCTGTTGGGTGCAGTGATTTATATTGCGGCTTCAGCACTACTGCACTTGGAGTCTTTTGAATACCTGATGGATATGATTCGTCCGATGGTAAGAAAGAGCATTAGAAAGTAAAGGCGATGTGAAATGAAAAAGATACTTCTGTTAGGCGGCTCAGCACAACAAGTGGTTGCGATAAAAACAGCTAAACGGCTCGGATATTACACTGTTTTGTGTGATTTTCTTATAGATAACCCTGGACAGTATGCGACAGACAAATTTTATCTGGTGAGTACAACTGATAAAGATGCCGTTCTGGAAGTTGCTCAAAAGGAGCAGGTTGACGGTGTGTTAGCCTACGCCTCTGATCCGGCCGCACCCACGGCAGCCTATATTGCTGAAAAACTCGGCTTGCCGGGGAATCCTTATCAGTCTGTTGAAATCTTATGCAATAAGGATCGCTTTCGTAATTTCTTGGCGGGAAATGGTTTTTCTGCACCAAAGGCGCATGGATATGTTTCTGCGGAAGATGCACTGAAAGATAAAGCAAACTATGAATATCCAATCATCATTAAGCCAGTAGATTCTTCTGGAAGTAAAGGTGCAACTGTACTGCATTCGGAAGAAGGACTAACAGAGGCACTAGAGTTTGCTTTTTCATTCTCACGATCTCATCGAATTATTGTTGAACATTTTATCGAGAAAAAGCATCCTTATCTGATTGGCGGAGATGTCTTTATAGAGAACGGCAAGATTGTGCTGTGGGGCTTGATGAACTGCCATAGAGACAACAGCGTCAACCCGTTGGTTCCGGTGGGCAAAAGCTACCCACTGCAACTGGAGACTGAGGACGTCCAACGGGTCAAAGAGACGTTGGCTTCAATGGTGGAAAAGCTCGGAATTCGCAATGGTTCTATGAATGTTGAACTTGTTGTGGATAAGAGCAATCGTGTTTGGCCGATTGATGTTGGCCCGCGCAGTGGCGGAAATATGATCCCCGATTTACTGGGCGATATGTTTGGAGTGGACATTGCGGAAATGTCTGTGGAAGCGGCTATGGGAACCACGATCAAGGGCGATATCCATGAGCCAAATGGATTTTATGCTACGCATAACTTGCACAGTAATAAAAACGGAACTTATAAAGATATTGTGTTTTCGCCAGAAATTGAGCCTTACATTTATCGAAAATGTTTGTATAAAAAGACGGGTGATGCAGTGGAGTATTTTGATAATGCGGCAAAATGCTTGGGAATTGTGTTTTTCAAGTTCCCGGATGAAAGCATAATGAGAAACGTACTGGAACACATCAATAATTTAATTACGATTGAATTGCAGTGAGGAAAAGCAAGATGAAAGAATATGGAGGTTACATAGAATTTGAAAACTATCACGGCAATATGTTGCATGATAGAGCCATTTCCTTAAATTGTGGCAGAAATGCATTAGCCTACCTTTGCGAAGCAAAGAAAATCAAAAAGTTGTATCTCCCGTATTTCCTTTGTTCGTCTGTGCCAAATCTTTGCGACAAAATTGGTGTTGAATATGGTTACTATCATATCAACGAAAAGTTTGAACCGATTTTCAACAAGGCACTTGGTGAAAATGAGTGGCTCTATATTGTGAATTTTTACGGTCAACTTGATAACGACTATCTAACCGCATGGAAACGGAAATACGGTCGAGTCATTGTTGACAATGCACAAAGTTATTTCCAAATGCCCGTAGATGGACTGGACACGCTTTATACATGCCGGAAATACTTTGGTGTTGCGGATGGGGCGTTTCTGTATACGGATGCAAAGCTGGATCGTGAGCTTCCGCAAGATGAGTCTTTCGAACGAATGCACTTTTTGCTGGGACGATATGAACGCAGCGCAAATGAATTTTATAGTGAATACGTATTGAACAATAAGCTGTTTGCTACAGAACCGGTAAAGCGAATGTCCTGCCTGACAGAAAATCTTCTGCATGGAATCGACTATGATGCCGTAGCAAAAAGACGGCAGGAGAATTTCGAGTTCTTGGACGAGGAGTTTCGGGATATAAATGAGTTGAATTTGAAAAGTGTTTATGGTGCATTTATGTACCCGCTTTTGGTTCAGAATGGCTCTGAAATCCGAAAGGCTTTGCAAAAAGAAAAAATCTACATTCCGACTTTATGGCCGAATGTGATGAAAGAATGCCGGGTGGGTAGTTTGGAATACCATTACGCAGCGGATATTCTTCCAATTCCAATTGACCAACGATATGGAAAAGAAGATATGATAAAAATTGCCGAAATGGTTAAGATGACCATGAATATAAAAGAGGAGTGAAAGTATATGTCTGATAATATCTTAGTGACACGTTCGTCTATGCCAAGCCTGGATGAGTACATAGAAGAAATTCGTCCTATTTGGGAAAGCCACTGGCTGACCAATATGGGCGTAAAACATAAGCAGCTGCAGGCAGAGTTGGAGGAATATTTGGGTGTACGCCATGTGGCTCTTTATACTAACGGCCATCTGGCTCTGGAAAATGCCATTGCGGCCCTGAACCTGCCGGAGGGCGGCGAGGTGATCACTACACCGTTTACCTTTGCGTCTACCACCCATGCGATTGTTCGCAATGGTCTCGTTCCCGTGTTCTGTGATGTGAACGATAGAGACTATACTATGGATGTGACGAAGATTGAAAGTCTTATCACTGACCGCACAGTGGCAATCATTCCGGTACATGTATACGGCAATATTTGTGATGTGGAAGCTATTGAAACAATCGCAAAGAAATACGGCCTGAAGGTGATCTATGATGCAGCTCATGCCTTTGCCGTGAAGTATAAGGGCGTGTCCACCGCTTGCTTTGGCGACGCATCCATGTTCAGCTTCCATGCTACTAAGGTGTTCAACACCATTGAGGGCGGTGCAGTTTGCTTTAAGGATGATAGCTGGGTTCAACTGTTGAACGACCAGAAGAATTTTGGTATCCATGGTCCTGAGTCGGTTTGCTTTGTAGGCGGTAATGCCAAGATGAACGAATTTCAGGCAGCTATGGGCATCTGCAATCTGCGGCATCTGGACGAGGAAATCGCCAAGCGCAAAAAGGTCGTGGAGCGTTACCGTGAGCGCCTTTCCGGCGTAGAAGGTATCAAACTCAGTGCGATTCAGGAAAATGTAGAGAGCAACTACGCATATTTCCCGGTCGTGTTTGATGGGTATAAGTACACCCGGAACGAGATTTTTGAGATGCTGTCTGAGCAGGGTATCACGGCCAGAAAATACTTCTATCCGCTGACCAATAGTTTTGAGTGCTATCGGAATTATCCGACAGCCGGCACTGAAAAAACGCCTGTTGCGCAGCATCTGGCATTGCGTGTGCTAACACTGCCTTTGTACGCAGATCTATCTCTGGATGATGTGGATCGCATCTGTGATGTTATTCTGGGACAGAAAGCATAGTATATAGCTCGGAAATCAACAAGCAGGGTATAAAAGGAGTGTGTTTTATATGAAACTGTTAATGCTTGGCACGACCGGACGTGGTACGAAAGAACTTCTTCTAGAGGCAAAAAGACGTGGGATTTACACGATCGTGACAGATAATCTTAGTGTGGAAAAAGCACCGCTGAAGCTTTTGGCAGATGAGTATTGGATGATCAGTACGGCGGACATTGATGTTCTGGAAGAAAAATGTAGAGAAGAAGGGGTTGCTGCCATTATGAATGGCATAAGCACCTTTAATATTTCTGTCTGCATGGAATTGTGCAAACGGTTGAATCTTCCTTGCTACTGCACGCCTGAATCGTGGCATTATACGATTGATAAGCGACAGTTTAAAGATCTTTGCATAAGCTGTGGTGTGCCGGTAGCTAAAGACTATTATCTCAGCAAAACTCCGACCGAAAAGGAATTGAGCGAGATTCAGTATCCTGTTGTAGTCAAGGCGATTGATCAAAGCGCAAATAGAGGCATGAGCTACTGCAATTCGAAGGAAGAAGTGCTTGCAGCGTGTGAGTATGCAAGGTCTTATTCAGCAAGCGACACGGTGATAGTCGAAAGAATGCTGAAAGGACATGAGTACACTGCTTGGTATGCGCTGGCAGGTGGAAAAGCATCTTTGGTAAACTTCGGAATTATGTTTGAACAGGAGGGATATCCAAGCAACTGTTATTCGGTCACAACAACAGAAACCAATAAACTGGATTTGTATTTAAAGGAAATCGATCCGTATATTACAACTGCCTTCAATAAAGCGGGATGCAAAGAAGGCTTGGCATGGATCGAAATGATGTTAGACGATGATGGGCATTTTTATGTACTGGAAACAGGATACCGGATGTCTGGTGATATGATGGCCTTGAATCATAAGAATGTCTGTGGGTTTAATACATATGCGTGGCTGGTTGACATTGCTACAGGAGTTAAACACGGTTATTCCGACCTGCCTGATCCGGAAAGAAAGCTGCCAGAGAGATGCGGGTGCACCTATATTCTTTGGAGCAAGGATGGAGGAAAGATTTCCGAAATTACTGGATTAGACGATATTAAAAAGTTAGAAGGCATCAATTTAAACATTGACGGAATGCTAAATGTTGGGGACGTAGTAAAAAAACATCAGTATCTTTTGGTAATTACGTTTGATGTTGCAACTGAAGATGAAATGATAGATGTGATCAAGAAAATCAATGCGTCCGTTACAGTAAAAAATGATACTGGAGCAGACATTGTTATCCGATTTGACGGATTTGAACGGCTGAAAGCGATTGCAAAAGAAGCGAATAAATTGGGAGAAGAATGAGCAAACAAATCAAAGAGAACGAAAGGCAACTACTTAACACCGGCGATGTTCTAGTCTTTGCATTTGGTGCAATGATAGGCTGGGGATGGGTTGTCCTTTCTGGACAGTGGATCGTAACCGGAGGAATAATCGGAACTGCAATCGGCTTTCTCATTGGTGGTTTCATGATATATTTTGTGGGGCTTTGTTATGCTGAACTGACAACATCAATTCCTCAAAGTGGTGGAATAAAGGTGTTTAGCTACCTAGCTCTTGGAGAAAAGGCGTCATTTGTGTGCACATGGGCTATCATTTTGAGCTATATTTCCGTTGTGTGTTTTGAGGTGGTTTCATTTCCTACCGTTCTTCAGTATATTTTTCCGAATTTCTCCATAGGAAGAATGTATACGATTTTGGGAGCGGACATTTACATCAGCTGGACATTAGTATCAGTCATTATGGCTCTAGCGGTTACGGTTATGAATCTTGTTGGCACAAAGACTGCCGCTAGATTTCAAAAAATAATGACACTGGCAATAGCAGGTGTTGGCGTTCTTTTAATCGCAGGTGCTGTTTTTTCAGGAAATGTACAAAATCTGGACAATCAGCTTTTTCTGGGTACGACCGAAAGTGAAGCTATTGAAGGTATCGCGAAAATTTCTATCTTGACGCCATTCTTTTTGTTTGGATTTGATGTTATTCCGCAGATTGCAGAAGAAATAAAGATTCCGATGAAAAAAATAGGAAAGTTGATGATGATGTCAATCGTACTTGCAGTGGCTTTCTATGTATTTGTTGTTTTTAGTGTCGGATTCATTTTGAGCAAGACGGAAATCCTATATTCCATGGAGCATACGGGATTGGTGACAGCGGATGCCATGGCAAAAGCGTTCAATAGCGTAAACATGGCAAAGATCGTTATTATTGGAGGGATGTGCGGAATTCTCACAAGCTGGAATTCATTCCTGATAGGTGGGAGTCGTGCGTTGTGTTCATTGTCTGCGTCAAATATGCTCCCCTCCTTTTTTGGAGTGACAAGTAAAAAGACTGGCGTACCAGTTTATTCAATTTCATTTATTGGGTTAATTTCCATTATATCAGCCTTTTTTGGCAAAGCGATTCTAACATGGTTTGTGGATGCCGGCAATTTTTCTTGTTGTGTAGCATACTGTATTGTCTCAGTTTCTTTCTTAATGATGAGAAAAAAATACAAGACATTGAAAAGACCTTATGAAGTAAAACATTATAAAATTGTTGGCGGCCTTGCTGTGTTTTTGTCAGGTCTAATGGCTGGTCTTTATATAGTACCCGGAACAAGTTGTACGCTTTCTTTTCCAGAGGTCATAATAATGATTAGCTGGGGCGGTTTGGGTCTGATTTTTTACTTGTATTGCAAAAAAAGATATGCAACTAAAATATTCTCTGATATAGACAATAGCATTCTGAGGGAAAAATAATGGTATATCAGAGGAGTTAAAAAATAACGGCGAATAATGAATCAAGTTGGGATAGCGTAGCTTTATTAATCCTAAGCTGAAAGCCGTGTGATTTCAGTCACATGGCCGTGTTGCTCAAATATGCTACCTCTTCGTGGTGAGCAGCAGGCAACGATCTTATGGTCGGCGAAGATGTGAGAAAAGAAACGCCGCAATGAGGGAAAAAAGAATGCCAATAAAATTTGAGATCGATAGGTATCTTGAAAGATTCAGATGGGGCGTGCCAGAGCCTCACGTGTCGGATACCACACGACAGTGTGTTCAAGAATTTCTGGATTGTTGGGATGAAGAAGTTCGAGAGAACAGTTTATTGAATACACCAGAAAGTACGTGCCGAGGCTTTAGAATTTTGTTGGAGAAGTTTCCAGAGTTAAAGGAAAGCTATTTCGGCTTGAAAATTCAGGATTATCTAGCGACGAATGATTCTGCGTTTTAGGTGAAATACTTGATGGGGGTATGAAGTTACGGATGCTGAAAGAGAGCAAGAAGTGATATTGCCCTCACCCTAACACAGTGCTATACTTAAACAACTATAAAAGGAAAGAGGTTATCACCTATGCCCAGAACGAAAGGCAGCAAAAACCGTCCCAAAATCAATACCACCAACGACTACGCATCTCAGATTGCGGAGAAGCAGGAGACTATTGCGTCTTTGAATACCGAGATCGCATCCATCCAGAAAGCGATTGAAGAGCAGAAGAACACACTGAAAGAGCAGAAGACTGCTCTGAAGAAGGCCGAAAAAGAAGTGGCATCCCTGGAATCGAAGAAGGCAAAGGCAGATGCTAAGGTCGCTGAAGAAGCGAAGAAGACCGAAGCAGAGGCTGTGCTGAAGAAGTTGCTGGCCAGCGGCATGAGTGCCGATGAAATCCTCGCAAAACTGAAATAACACGAAAAACCCGTGATGGACAGGCGTAACGCACCGTTCATTACGGGTTTTAGGGTTATAAGAACATAAGTTCATCCGGTGGCCACATCAAATTGAAAATGTGCCGGAAGGTTGAATTGCTTGATAAACGCATGGTGCTGGGCGTGATAGTGCCTTAGATCGTATCCCAGATGATGTAGCTCAAGAAGTTTTACCAGCACCAGATTGAGGTGAATCCGTTTCGCTGCGGAAATTTGCCCCGCGTCCAACCCACGCTTCGTCATTTGATAGACTTCATCACTGTCCAGCATCAGGTGGGATGTGAAAGCGTTATGCTCGTAAAGACGGATGTGCTTATCCTTAATGGTCAGAAACTTGTTCAGAGTATGCAAGTCCATAAGCAGTTGATGTTCCAGATAATGTCCGAGTGCATAGCCGCACACCATCTGCTTTGTCTGTTTGTCCAGCTGGCGATTGATAAGAATCAGTGGCTTATCAAAATAGAGCGAAAGTAAACCCAACATATCTTTAATGCGAGATGTTTCACTGATGTCCAGACTGCAACTGCGCGCGATCTGTTTGATGTTGCGAGTTCCGGCAGTTTGGACAAGTTCGTTGGCAGCTTGGTGAATAAACGCAGAATCCATAATGTAATCTCCTTCCGGGGATGGCATAGTGAATAGAACAGTGGTTCACAGGTTCATTATTCGTTCCTTTTCTCGTTTTTGTTCTCGGTACTTAAAATAGGCTTTGTGCATTTCATACATGATGCCGTCCATATCCTGCGGGGTCAACTCTCCGCTGGCAAAAAGCTCAGTAAGCTCAAATGCGAGATGCTGGGCTTCTATTTTGCCCTTTTTTCCGTAGGCTTCGGCGGCACGTTCGATAAATAAAGACTGATCTGGCTGTAAATAGGTCAAAGGTACATGGAATATATCGGCCATCTTTTCAAGCATTTCAATACTGCGAGGGTAGCGGCCATCACGCTCCCATCCGATGATCGTTCGTTTGTTGATACCCAGACATTGTGCCAATTCGTCCTGTGTTAAAGAATGTTTCTTTCGTAGATCGCGAACTTTCTCTCCAAATTTCATGTTTGCAACCTTTCTATGGTGTAGTTATTGTGCTGTAACAGTGTGCAACGGGATTTGTAAATATTCAATCTGAAAGATGCAACGAATTTTCACATTTTCCTCTTGACACGGCGGTACGACTTGCTTATAATATATGCTATATTCTATCATCTTTTGGATTATTATACCGTAAAAATCGTAAATATGCAAGCCGAAAAAGGTGAAAAAAGAGCGGAAGTTCAAAAGGTGAAATTGAATAGAAGAAAAGAAGAAACTTAAACCAACACAAAGGAGGCCGTGAGAAGATGAGCAACGGAGAACATGAAATCCGCACCCCAAAGGGGCTGCGGATCGGGAATCGCAGTGTCGTTGATGGAAAGAATATGCTTCAGATCAAGCGTGGTGGCTGTGAAGATTATATTTCTGCTGAATCTCTGGTGGAGAGCATTCACGGCCTTCCCGTGAAGAGTATCGAATTTTTCACAGCAGAGAACCAACGGAAAGAAGCCTGAAGCAGAGTGCTTCATCGACACTGAAAGCGCAGAGGTGGAATCTTAGGCGGCACCTGGTTAGCCGACCAGCTCCACCAGACGTTCTTTTGGGTCTACAATATAATATCTGTTTGTTAGAGCGAT
>Ga0129313_1001256_pt1 | contig 16740 bp, 14 predicted proteins | sample O1105metagenome_FD_94436 | JGI IMG/M metagenome (GOLD analysis project Ga0129313, IMG submission 94436) | Orangutan group fecal microbial communities from fecal samples from Wisconsin, USA - O1105 metagenome | ecosystem: Host-associated > Mammals > Digestive system > Large intestine > Fecal... | reverse complement strand
GGGGGATTTCGCTCCTCATAAGCCATCTTAAACGCGGCCGTAATGAGTTGGGTACTGTTCTTCTTTGAAATCTTATATGCGATCACTTTGCGGGAGAAAAGATCAATGATCACACAGACATAGTAAACATACTTAGTGAATGTAAATATGTTGTATAGGTTTCATATGAGGCTACTTACAAGTTCTATAACCGTAGTAAAACATTATTGGTGTCTTTCACTTTCTTTATTTTTTCAGATTTATTGGACAAATTACAGGAATAGCAATATAATAAATCAAAAGTAAAGATATCATAAAAGCTGTAACTAAAGCGACACATCTTTTTTGTCAACACAGTCCAGTCGGAGCAAGCTTCTATTGCTTGCTCCGACTTTTTAGTTTTTGAAGTCATCGCGCTCATTCCGCCGCTTCCTTTTTTGCAGCTTTGATTCGCCGCCCGTCTGGGTGGCTTTTTTTGTTTCTGCCGCGGTAATAACGTCCTTTTTCTCCCCCCAAAAAAGATATCTATATTTTTATTTTTACTCTTGAATTGCAGTGTGTCCTTTGATATAATGACTGTGTATAATAAGGCGAGGATTTGCCCAGAAGGACTTGATAATGAAAACGAAAACATAATACGGAAAGGGGCTGGAGAAGGATGTGGAGCGCCCCCATGATAAAGCAAATAAGTAAACGACAGGCGGACTGGCTGAGTCTGTCCGTTTCTGCTGTTCAGAATATACGAAATACAAGCAACAGGCGCAGCCTGCCCAGTGTTATCACGGGCGGGATGCGCTTTTTCATCCTTATGTGAGGGGGCGGTACCGGGTGAAGCACTACTTCCCCTTCCTGTCCCCGCGCACCAAAATCCGCGACCGGGAAATCGACGGTGAGGAACGCTCCGGAGGATCAGCGGCGGCTCTGTGCGCCGCGAACAAAGCACAGACGGTATTTTCTTGATCAGAAAGGAGATGTCTTTTAACATGAAAAAACGGTTGTTAAGTACTCTGCTCTGCTTCGTGATGGTGCTGGGAATGCTGCCTGCTATGGCGCTGGCGGATGAGCCGGAAGCACCGTCAACCGGAATTCCTTTCCAGGTAAAATCCACGGACGAGAGCGACAACCCGCTCGTGGGGATTAAGATTAAGCTGTTTCCTGTGCCGGAGGAGGGAGAAGACCCTCAACCGGCGATCGCCGAAGCCACAACGGACAGAAACGGTATCGCAACCTTCGATAGGACGACCCCCTCCGACCCAGCGGAAGACCCCCAGACTATTCCTCCGGACCAGTATACGGTCTGGCAGGATCCTTTTAGCTTTACCGGTGACAACGTGAACTATATGCCCGACATGAGCTACCACAACGTGACGGTCACAGGTGATTCGGGCGGCAGCGACCCTATTCTGACCATCGTAAACCCCAGCATCGTCTATGATCTGACCATCCCCGTGGAAAAGCTCATCCGGGTAGACGGGAAAATGAGCTTTCAAACAGAGTTTGAATTCCAGCTCTGTCTCGCCACTCTTGACGGGGAAGATGGACCTCCGGTCATAGGTGAAGTTCTGGATTCCCAGCGCATTCAGACGGATAAAAATGGAAAGAGTGAAAATCTGACCTTCTCCTTCTTAAAGAGCAAACTGCAAGGGAGCGTCACACTTGCTCTGCAGGAAGCGAATCGGAACGAACCGGGCTGGACATATTCGGAGGAGCTGTATATTATCAACTCTGCCGCAATAAACGCTCTGACTCCCGACGGCGTCCCTGCCCCGTTGGATGAAAACGGCCGCTATCACGAGAACTACGGAAACATTCACATCTCAAAGCTGCCGGACGACGGCAATACAGCGCCCGTAGAGGTAGAGAAGGCCACCTTCACCAACACCTATACGAGCGTCCCGCTGGAACTGCCCATCACCAAAATTGTGGAAATGGGCGGCAATGCTTCCCCCGGCCGCGAAACCTTTACCTTCAAGCTGCTGCGGGACACGGGCAATGAGGCCAGCAACGGAGTTCCCATCTACCAACTCCTCGACACAGCAGAGATTACCACAAACGGCGCAGGTTCCACGGACAGCACTTTGAAATTATATATTCCGAAGAGCATCTATGACGGTGAGGTGGACTTCGCCCATATCTATCTGCGGGAACAGGCGGGCCGCGCCGCAGGCTGGAATTATTCTGAAGAATTGTATCATGTGAAACGCTCCGGAACCGAGGGGAACTATACGTACAGCTTTGACCGCGAGGTAAATCATGAAATCGAACCGGGCGGCACGAATCTGGAGAAGGCCGCCTTCACCAACATCTACACGGGCTATGAGATCCCCTTCACCAAGACGGTGAAGCTGGGCGGCAATGCCGCTCCCGGCCGTGAGAGGTTCGAACTGGAGCTCGTCCAGACAGGTGTCGGATTTCCGGAGGACTATGCGGATGTATACACCGCCTCCGTTCTCACCAACGGCAAGGGCAACTTTGAAGGCAAGCTGATTATCTCTGGTCTGGAGCGGGAGGTGAGCAATCTGCTCTCCGAGGGCTTCTTTGTCCGTGAAAAGAACAGCGGTGCCGCCAACTGGACGTATGACGAAACAGTGTGGTATATCGCGTACAAGCCGATCTCTCCCGACCCGGATGGCGGGATCACCGTCGGTCCGATCCTGCCTCCCAACATTCCGCCCAACGTTACGCCGGATGAAACAGAACCGGAATATGGCTTTGTCGTCTACCCCGCTGTACGGGATCCCAACGGCACCCATTACGATCACAAAGAGGAACCCGTTGAGAAGATGACCTTTACCAACCTCTACACCCGCCACTCCAGCGGCGGAAGCTCCTCCTCCCACGCAACCATCACGGTCAATAAGACCGACGCTCAGGGCAAGGCCCTCTCCGGTGCGACCTTCGTACTGGAGGATAGTCAGGGCCGGGCAGCCTATGAAGCCACCTCTAACGCCGACGGCGTTGTACGCTTCACCGGCGTGCGCAGCGGCGAATATACCCTGATGGAGAAAACCGCACCGGAGGGCTATGTGGCCTCCGATATGACCTATGCCCTTACCGTCAACGGCTCCCGTGTCACCGCAAACGGTATGGCCTACTCCCCTGTTACCTTCGTCAACCGTAAGGAGGCAGAACTGAATCGCACCGATCACATCGCCTTCCTTGTCGGCTATTCCGATGGCACCTTCGCTCCCGAGCGCAACATGACCCGCGCTGAGGTAACCACCATGTTCGCCCGCCTGCTCACCCAGAAGATGGAAGTGGGCAAGACCTATTCCAACACCTTTATCGATGTCCCCAAGACCCACTGGGCGGCCAACTACATCGGTTATATGCAGCAGTTCGGCATCGTGGTGGGCTTTGAGGACGGCAGCTTCCGTCCCGACGAACCCATCACCCGCGCTCAGTTCTCCGTCATCACCAGCCGCTTTGAAAAACTGACCGCGGGCAGCAAGAGCTTCATTGACGTCCCCTCCACCCACTGGGCGGCGGGCTTCATCAACTCCGCAGCCACCCGCGGTTGGGTCACCGGCTACGAAGACGGCACCTTTAGACCGGAAAATCCCATCACCCGCGCCGAAGTGGCGGCAGTCACCTGCCGCATGCTGGAGCGCAGCGCAGATCAGAACTATATCCACAGCCACCCCAGCGAGCTTCGCACCTTCCCTGACGTGACCAAGACCCACTGGGCTTATTGGTACATCATGGAAGCCTCCAACGGCCACGACTATACCAAATCCGGCAGCAATGAACTCTGGAGCAGCATCCACAACTGACATATCGCAGAAAGAGGGGGCAAGCTAATAAGCTTGCCCCCTCTTTATTTTGTGGGCTTTCCACGGAATTTAGCATGGCTTCATCTGCGTTCTATCCCTTACCCGTTTCCGCAGGCGGCCCTGTCGTTCAAGCCGCAAATCAGGTTTCTTACCCCTCTTGCTTTTTCGGGAGGGTGATCAAAAAAACCGTTCCTTGGTCGGAGCTTTCCTCGATCTCGGCGTTTCCGCCGTGCAGGATCGAAATTTCACGCACAAGGGCCAGCCCCAGACCGGCGCCCCCCATTTTGCGGCTGCGGGACTTGTCCACCCGGAAAAACGGCTGAAACACGTTCTCCCGGAGGTCATTGGGGATCCCACAGCCCGTATCTGAAACACGCAGAACAGCTTGGCCGGCGTCCTGATGCACGCTCACAGAGACAGAGCCGCCGGGACGGTTGTACTTGATCCCGTTTTCTACCAGATTGAACAGCAGACGATAGATCAGCGCATCGCTGCCGATTATGCTGATGTCCTCACATTCCTCGTGGAGCGCAACGCCGCTTTGCTGTGCAAGGGGCGTAAGATCTGCAAGGATCTCCTCTGTCAGCGGCGCCAGTTCAATGTGGTCCCCACGGGAAACGGCCTGTAAATTGCTCATTTCCAGCAGCGCACGGACGAGGACCGTCAGCCGGTTGATCTGCTCCCGCAGGGAGCTGACCAATTCTGCCGTTTCCCCGTCCATATCAGGATGCTCCTCTGCAAAAAGCTCCAGCTTCGTCTGTAAAATCGCCAGGGGCGTCCGTAGCTCGTGGGCGGCGTTGCCCGCAAACTGACGCTGCAGGTCGAATGACTGGGCCAGGCGATCCAGCATGTGATTCACAGACCGGCTCAGCTGCCGGAACTCCCGGACGCTGTTTTCGTCCAGGCGTATATTTGCAATGCTGTCCTGGTTGATTTTTTCCGCCTGCCGGGAAAGCTCCTTTAACGGCTGTAAGGTTTTCCCGCTGACAAAATATGCGATCGCTCCGCTGAGCATTGTTACAACCGCGGTGATGATCCAGCCCTTACGCCCAAAAATCGCCTTGGCGTCGTAGACCTCCTGAGAAAACCGGTTCAAAAAGTCCGCCATTTCCTCATCGGGGATCTCTATGGCCAGTCCATCCGACTCCCCGGGCTGGTATTGCGTTACATAAATGTTCAAAGAGTCCATCCCACTGGTGCCGGAACAGTACAACAGCAAATTCAGGCAGATACAGGCGATGGCAATCAGTAAGGCCGTCAGCAAGGTGATCCTCCATTGAAGCGACAGGTGTTTCATTGTCCTTCCCCTTCTATCTCATAGCCCTCTCCGATGCGGTTGCGGATGGGGTCATACCCCAGCGCCGCCCGCAGCTTCTTCCGCAAGGCGGAAATGTGCACGCGGATGGAGTTGCTGAAACAGTCCACGCTGCTGTCCCAGACATGCTCCATCAACTCCTCCTGGCTGATCGGCCGTCCCTGATGCAGCAGCAGATATTCCAGCACACCGCTCTCCTTCCGGGTCAGCGCCAGCGTCTGCCCATCAGCGGAGGCGATCCGGCTTCTGGTATCAAAGGAAAGCCGCCCGCAGCGCAAACAGACGTCCTGTTGAATGAACTGACGGCGGGTCAGACTGCGGACCCTGGCTTCCAGTTCCGCAAGATGAAAGGGTTTTGACAGATAATCATTTGCACCGGCGTCCAGTCCGTCCACCTTATCTGCGATCTCGCTTCGGGCCGAAAGGATCAGAACGCGGGTTTCCAGGTCGCTTTTGCGCAGTGTACGCAAAACGGTCATCCCATCCACCTTGGGCAGATTCAGATCCAACAGCACCAGGTCATAGCGTTCCGCCGCCAAAATTTCCAGCGCCGTCTCTCCGTCCTCGCAGGTGTCTGCCTCATATCCGGATAGCCGCAGTTTTTTCGCAATATCTTCCCGCAGAGACTGCTCATCTTCTACAACCAAAAGACGCATAAGCCCCTCCCTCTCTTTTTTCCTCTATTATAACAGACGATGTTAAGTTTGGTGTTAATTTTTTCTTAGCAGAGATTTTAACTGTCGTGGTATAATATGGACACCATCAAAGCAAGAGGAGGAAAATATGGTTCAAAGAAAAAAACTGGCCCAGGTCGGCCTGCTGATTGCCGCAGTGCTGATGATCTGCTTCGGTGTCTGGCGCGGCGAGGCGGATACGGTGTTCTCGAAGGCCATTCGGCTATGCATGGAGTGTGTTGGCATTGGATAAGAAAAAATTATCGCCTCTCGTGCGCTTTCGCGGGTGGATACAGGCCTCCTCCGCCCTACTGACCAATATCCATCTGCCAAACTTTCTGGACGGGACACTGTATCAGGGCGCCGGAAAATATGTCTGTGTACCGGGACTGAACTGCTACTCCTGCCCCGGAGCCGCGGGGGCCTGCCCCATCGGTTCCTTTCAGGCGGTGGTCGGCGCTTCGAAATTCAAGTTCTCCTATTACATTACCGGCATTCTTATTTTGCTGGGCGTGCTGTTGGGGCGCTTGATCTGCGGATTTCTTTGCCCCTTTGGGTGGTTTCAGGAGCTTCTGCATAAGATCCCGTCTCCAAAGTTCTCGACGAAACGGCTGAAACCGCTGAGATATCTGAAATACGCAGTGCTGCTGATCATGGTGATCCTGCTTCCTGTCTTTGCAGTCAATTCGCTGGGCATGGGCGATCCCTTCTTCTGCAAGTATCTCTGCCCCCAGGGTGTGCTGGAGGGGGCCATCCCCCTGTCGCTGACAAACGCAGGGATCCGCGCCGCATTGGGAAAGCTGTTCACCTGGAAAGCCGGTATTTTGCTGGCTGTGATCCTCGGCAGCGTGGTTTTTTATCGTCCGTTCTGCAAATGGCTGTGTCCCTTGGGTGCGTTCTACGCCATTCTGAACAAGGTCTCTCTCTTTCAGATGTGCGTGGATACAGGCAAATGCATATCCTGCGGCGCCTGTGCCAAAAGCTGCAAAATGGATGTAGACATCACCAAAGCACCCAATCACACGGAATGTATCCGCTGCGGCATGTGCATGAAGTCCTGCCCCACGGATGCGATCAGTTACCAATTTGGCTTCGGCGACAAATCAAGTCTCAGAACGAAAGAAAAAGGAGTTTAATTATGAAAGTAAATCGAGCAATTGCAATGATCACTTGTCTTGTAATGTTATTTTCCCTTACAGCATGCGGCAAGAAAACGGACGCTCCGGAGCAGAACAGCAAAACGGAAGAGCAGCTTTTGAATGAGGAAAACGAGATCCTGAACGCAAATAACGCACTGTGGGAAAAGGTTTTTGCCTCTATGGACAAAAATGTGAGCGATGATATGCTCAGCAGTAATTACGGCGATGTTCTGCTGAACGCAGTGGAGAGTGCAAAGGAGCAGTTCTCCCAGGAGGAGTACAAAACGCTGAAGGCCGATGCGGAAAAGATCCGCGAAATCGAGGAAGAGATCGCAGCGCTTTCTGCCAACAAAACGCCGGAACAAGGGGACAGCACTGCGCAAAGCGATGGGTTCCCGGAATTTCAGGGGACAGACCTGGACGGCAACAGCGTGGACAACAGCCTGTTTTCCAACAACAAGTTTACTGTTGTCAACTTTTGGTTCAACGGCTGCAAGCCCTGTGTGGAGGAGCTGGACGACCTGAACGCCCTGAATGAGCGCATCAAGGAACAGGGCGGCGAAGTGATTGGCATCAACACGGAAACATTGGACGGAAACCAGCAGGGGATTGAAACGGCAAAGCAGCTGCTTGCGTCGACCGGCGCAGCATACCGCAATATCTATTTTGACGCAAACAGCGACGCCGGAAAATTTGCCCTGAGCGTGACGGCGTTCCCGACGACCTATGTTTTTGACAGCAACGGCAAAATCGTGGGTGAACCGCTCCTGGGCGGCATCGACAACCAAGCGAACCTTGACACCCTGCAAAAAACGATCGACACAGCGATTGCCGAAAGCAAATAACAATTAAAATTCCCCGCTCAATTCGACGAGGCCAATGCGCTTCACGAATTGAGTGGGGATAGTTTCTGCCTTTTTCTCTGCGGTGCGGCACAGTAAAATGCCCTGTCCTTTGAGGACAGGGCATTTTATATGAGTGCTCTCTTTATTTCTGCAGCGCAGATTCCGACTTTTTCTTTTCCATGGCCTGAGCCATCTTTTTAACTCGGTACTTCTCGCTCAAGTGGTTATAAATCACCACCAGAATCAACACCGCGCCCCAGATAATATTGCGGTAGAAGTTGCTGATCTGCGGGAACATATTGAATCCGGAGGACAGCACCTGCAAAATCAGGATGGCGACGGTCACGCCGCTGACCTTGCCGAAGCCGCCGTTGGGGTTGGTGCCGCCCAACACACAGATGATGATGGTCTGCATCACATAGGACTTGCCGTAGTCCGCCCGGGCGGAGTTGGCGCGGCTGATCATCAGCAGGCCGGCCACTGCTGAAAGCATACCGCCCAGCACATAGGCATTGAATGTGATTTTTCCGTTGTTGATGCCGGAAAAACGGGAGGCAGTCGGATTGGAGCCCATCATCTTCAGCTTCATGCCGAAAGAAGTCCGGTTCAGCAGAAAGCTGACGATCAGAGCACAGACCGCAAACACGATCACAGGCACAGGCAGGAACCCAAACAGAGTTTTGGTACCTACCTCCGCAAAGAAAGCGGGAATACCGTTTACAGAGGACCCCTTCGTCAGGACCAGGGATGCACCCATAATCAGGTCTGCACCGCCCAGAGTGGCCAGCATAGGGGGAATTCCGATCTTAGCAATCAGGAAAGAAATCAGCATGCCGCACAGCGCACCCACGCAGATCGCGATAACCAGAACAGCCAGCAGGAACAGGGCGTTTGTCAGGGCGCTGGCCCCCTCGGGATAAAAGCGAATCAGAAACTTGATGGCAATAATGCCGGAGAAGTTCGCCGTAGCCACAATGGAAAGGTCGATACCGCCGCTGATCATAGCCAGCATCATGGCCAGCGACAGAATGCCGTACTCCGGGAACAGGGAGGCCATGGAAACAATATATTTCTTTGTGAAGAAAATGTTGGGCTCCAGAATGGTCATCACCAGGAAAGACACGGCAAAAATAACCAGCAGCCGCAGCATATCTCCGTCTTTCATCCGGCGGGTTTTCAGCCCTTCAGTCAATTTGGTCTTCATTTCCGTACAGCCTCCTTCGCATCCTTTTCAGCCGGCGCGGTTTCCAGTACAGAGGCACTCAGGACCCGCTGAGCGCGCAGCGCCTGGTAGGAGGAAATACCAATGCCCAGAATAATAAACACGCCTGTCACAAACTTGGACCAGTAAGTGGGAATTCCCAGCAGGATCAGGTTGTTGCTGACGATCATCATCAGCAGCACACCCAGAAGGGAACCTTTTACGGTACCAACGCCGCCGGACAGCCGGGTTCCGCCCAGAACCGCCGCCGCGATACAGGTCATTTCATAGCCGTCCAGGGTGGTGGGCTGACAGGAACCGGTAAGCACCGTGCGGGTCATACCGCCCAGTCCGGCCAGGCAGCCCATAAAGGCAAAGACAAAAATCTGGATAAACACCGTGTTGAAGCCGGCCCGCTGGGCGGAGACAGGGTCGCCGCCGAAGGCGTAAATGCTGCGGCCCAGCATGGTGTATTTCAGCATCACGCCCACCACTATGATGACTGCGATCAGCAGCAGGAACAACACCGGCAGCGGGCTGGTCAGACCGCTCTCCTTGTTCTGCGCCACAAAGAGATAGGTCTCGGACAGGCGCTCCAGGGGATCCGCCATAACGGCGATCACCCGGCACTTCAGCACACCCTGCATAATACCCATGTAAATGCTGGAGGTGGCCAGAGTGATAATCAGCGTGGGCAGCTTGAGCCACGCAGCCAGAACTCCGTTGATGCTGCCCAGCACAGTGCCCATCAGTGCCGCCGCCAGGAAGAGGATCCACACCGGCCCGGTGTAGCCCGCGCTGGTGGCCACCTCAGTCACACTGTACATGGTGATCATGGCAATGGCCGGGAAGGATACGTCGATGCTGTGGGCAATGATCTCAATGGTGATGCCCAGGGTCAGGATACCCGGCAGGATACAGGAACGCGCCAGGTCCACCAGGTTGTTGGATGTAAAGAACTGCCCGCTCTTTCCTTGGATCAGGATGATCAGCAGCACGATCACAACAGAAACGTAAAATTCGTTTCGTTTCAATAATTTCTTCATTCTGCCTCTCCTCCTGTTCAGCTGCGGGATGTAACGACGGAGACCAGCGTAGCCTCGTCCAGACCTTCATTGCTCAGCTCATCGGTGATCCGGCCCTTCTTCACCACAATGATCCGGTTGCAGTTCTGAATCACCTCCAGAACATCGTCGGAGATCACAATAACCGCAGTGGTACGGTCTTTCACGATCTCGCGGATGCGGGCATGCAGGTCATACTTGGCGCCGATATCCACGCCAACTGTGGGACCGTTCAGGATCAGCACATCGGGTTTGGTCTCCAGCCACTTGGCCAGTACCACCTTCTGTTGGTTGCCGCCGGACAACGTCCCGATGGCGTCCTCCATCTTCCCCAACTTAATGGACAGCCGGTCCCGCCATTTCTCCGCATCGGCGCGCACCAGCTCCTCGTCAATGCTGCCGTTCTTCCGGCACATATTATCGATGTTGGCCACAGAGATATTGTCCTGAATGGACTGGAGCAGGAACAGACCCTCGGTCAGACGGTCCTCCGGCACGTAAGCGATTTTGTTCTTCAGGGCGGCCATGGGAGAGTCGATCTTGACCTCCTTGCCCTTGATGAAGATCTGGCCGCTGGTGGGCGGATACAGGCCAAACAGAGACATGGCCAGCTCCGTGCGTCCGGAACCCAGCAGACCTGTGATTCCCAGGATCTCACCGGGCATCACCTTGAACGAGATATTCTCGAAGCCGTTTTCCAGGCACAAGTCCTTTACCTCGAACAGAGGGGTATCCCCTTCCCGGATATCCGCATGGAAGTTCTCCCCCTCGATGGTGCGACCGGAGATATAGTAGGTCATCTTCTCCCGGGTGGCATTGCTGGTCTCATCTGTGATAATGTTCTGGCCGTTGCGCAGCACGGTAAACCGGGTGGCAATCTCGAACACCTCGTCCAGCTTATGGCTGACAAAGAGGATGGACACGCCCTGAGCCTGCAAGTTCCGGACGATCTCGAACAGCTTGTCGATCTCTTTCCGGGTCAGCGCAGTAGTGGGTTCGTCCATGATAAGCAGCTTTGCGTCATAAAGGATCGCCCGGGCGATGGCCACAATCTGCTTATCGGCCACGGACATATCCTCCAGCAGCTCATGCAGGGGCATCTGTACGCCAATCTTATCGAAAGCCTGCTGGGCGACCTCGTCCACCTGCTTCCAATTGACCAGCTTCTTGTTCTCTGACTTGTTGATGGTCAGCGCAATGTTTTCTGCCACTGTCAGGTTCGGAAATACCGACATATCCTGATAGATCACCTGTACGCCGGCGGCGATTGCGTCCATGGTGCTGTATTTCTGCGTGTGCCGGATACCGTCGATCTCCACCGTACCGCCATCCGGCTTATAAAAGCCGGAGATGATTTTGATCAGCGTGGACTTTCCGCTTCCGTTTCCGCCCACCAGACAATGGATCTCTCCTTTTTTCAATTCGAGGTTTACATTGTCCAGCGCGCAGACACCGCCAAAGCGTTTGGTCACATTTGTTACTTTTAGGATCGTGTCTGACATAGCTTTCATCTCCCTGGTGCCTGATTTGAGAATCATGGATCAAGCCCGGCGAAGCAGCTCCCTTCGCCGCGATTCATACATGATGCTCTCAAAGTCAAGGGGGTGCGGCGGACCGGATCACCGGTCCGCCGCCGCTCCCATCAGAGCAAATCAGAAGTTGTAGTCACCCATGTTTTCCTTGGTGATTACGATCCAGCCCTCGCCGTTCAGATACTTGCCGTTGACGGTCAGGGACTCATAGCCCTCCTGGCCCAGGTTCAGGCCGTCCACGATCTCGCTCTCGCGGCCCTCCAGGACCATCTGAGCCAGCTCGTTCATCACATAACCGGCGGTAGCGGGGTCCCAGCACAGGGCAGCGGCCATAGAGTCGTTGCTCAGCTGGTCGGCGCAGCAGGAGGTAACGGAAGTGCCCACGGACACAGCCTTGCCCGCCAGGCCCAGCTCGGTGATGGCCTTACCGGCGCCGGGAGCGTCATAGCTGGAGGTGCCCAGGAAGCCCTTCAGGTCGGGGTAGGTCTTCAGCAACTCCTTGGCCTTCTCATAGGCGATCTCCATGCTGTCCTCGGTCTCCACGCGCTCGATGTCGATCAGCTTCATGTTGGGGTACTTTTCCTTCTGGCGGTCAATAGCGGCCTGAGTCCACTCCATGTGGGAGGCGGTGGTCAGGAAGCCCACCATGCAGACATACTCGCCCTCTTCGCCCATGGCCTTGGCCAGCTCGTCCATCATGTAAGCGCCGTAGCCCACGTTATCGAAGGCCTCGATGTTGTAGTTGCAGTTCTCCTGAGTGGGGGACTCGTGGGTGATGACCACGATGCCCTGATCCATGGCCTTCTTCAGCACAGTCTCGCAGGCGGCGGGGTCGATGGGCACCACGCAGATGGCGTCGATGTCCTGGGCGATCAGTTCATTGATGATCTGGACCTGCTGGGCGGAGTCATACGCCGCGGGGCCCTTCTGGAATGCGTTGTTTCCGGTGTCGCCGGCGTACTGCTTTACGCCCTCTTCCATGCGGATGAACCAGGGGTCAGAGCTCTCCTTGACCACAGTGGCGATCTTCCACTTCTTGGCCCCGTCACCGCTATTGGACGCGCTGGAGCCGGACTTGCTGGGCTCCTTGCTGCCGCAAGCGGCCAGGGATGCTACCATCGCCACGGACAGGAGCAGACTGAGCAGCTTTTTCATACCTATGTACCTCCAAAATTTTCAAATTATTCAACGGCTTTCGCTGCCGTTTGAATTGCGTTGAGTGCTTCGCACATGCTGGCTTGCTTTCCCACAAAATCGTGGAGTTCCAAATAGACCTGATACAGCTTTTCGTAGGTTGCGGCGGCCTTCGGATCCGGCCGGTATACCGCAGCGTCGTAGTGTATCATCCGGCCGCATACCCGCCGGAATGCCTCATAGGTGCCGGTCTCCTCCTCCAGGGCCACAGCAGCGCACACCGCTGCGCCCAAGGAGCTGGAATTGGAAATGGATGTAGCTGTGATGGGTCGGTTCAGGATGTCCGCATAAATCTGCATAGTCACCGGGCTTTTCCTGGCCAGACCTCCGGCGGCATAGACTTTTTCAATCCCTACCCCCGCTTGGGTGTAGCTGTCAAAGATCCGCCGCGCCCCGAAGGCTGTGGCCTCGATCAGGCTGCGGTAGATCTCCTCCGGCCTGCTGGCCAGAGAAAGGCCTGCAATCACACCTCTCAGCCCGTAGTTCATTAGTACGCTCCGATTTCCGTTGAACCAGTCCAGAGCCACTAACCCCGACTCCCCCGCCTTCAGTTGTCCGCACAGACGATCCATATAAGCCAAAACGCTCATTCCTTCATCTGCCGCCGCCTCCTGATACTGCTGGGGCAGCATGTTGTCCGCAAACCAGGCAAAGGTGTCTCCCACCGCGGGCTGTCCGGACTCATAGGCCACCAGACCAGGAATCATCCCATCCCGAACGATGGCGCACACGCCGTCAAAGGCGGTCTTGTTCCGGTGCATCATCTGATAGCAGGTAGAGGTGCCCATAACCATCAGCATGGACCCCGACTCCGTCACGCCCAGCCCCGCCGCAGCGATTTCGGAATCTCCGTGTCCCACTGCCACAACGGTATCCGGCAGCAGTCCCAGCCGCTCAGCCGCCTGGGGCGTCAGCGTACCGGCCCGGCTGCCTACCGGCTTCACCGGTCCGGTCAGCTTGTCCAGCACGCCGGAAAAACCGGGACTGAACTTCTCCAGAAGTTCCTTCTGGGGAAAGCCTCTGCCCTCCTCATAAAAAGCATTGACCCCCAAGGTCGCACTGTTCCGGACCAAATTCCCCGTCAGCCAATAAGGGATATAATCTGCCGCCTCTAAAAAAGTACCTGCTGCGGCGTAGACCTCCGGTGCCTCCTCATAGACCTGGAGGACCTTGGGAAACAGCCATTCACTGGACACATTCCGGCCATACAGCGGGAACCAATCCACGTTCTCCGCCGTCAGGATCTCTTCGATCCGCTTTGCGTAAGGCTGGGCGGCGTGGTGCTTCCAGAGCTTGGGCCAGGCGTGGGGCGTCTGTCGGAAGTTCTCCTGCATACACAGGGGACGGCCGTCGGCCCCCAGCGCCACCACAGTGCAGTTGGTAAAATCGGTTCCAATGGCCGCAATCTCCTCCGCGGCCACCTTCTCCAAGGCCATACGGGTCAACTGGGTCATAACCTCCAGATAGTCCTCCGGATCCTGAAGGGCCCAATCCAGGCCCAGGGCCACATCACTCTCTGGGAGCTGTTGAGAGATCACTCCGTGGGGATAGTCCACACCGGCCTCATACACCGTCTCCCCCGTACTCCGGTCGCTGACCGTGATTCGGCAGGACAGGGTTCCAAAATCGTACCCGCAGACATAGGGTCTGTTTGCCATCTTATCCCCTCGTTCCGTTTCTGTCAGCGGAAGGACTTGACCTTGTCCATGAACTCACGGACCCGCTTCACATCGGTCTGGTTTTCAAACTTGCCGTCATACTTAAAGGTGGTGCCCACCACAGCGCCGTCGGCGATGCTCAGCAGATTCTCGATGGTGTTCACCCGGCAGCCGGTGTTGGCCAGCACCACAGTGTCCCCCGCGGCGCTCTTGGCACGGCGCAGGACCTCGGGGTCGGTGGCGCTGCCGGCGGTGGCGCCGGACACACACAGGGCGTCGGGGCGGCAGTTGAATACGGTGGTCTTGGCGATGGACTCGATCTCGCGGTCAGCCAGATATTTAGCCGCCTCAGGCACGATGTTGAACAGCAGCTTCACATTCTCTGCGCCGATGGCCCGCTGATGACGGACGACCTCGCCGCAGTTGGTGTTCCACAGACCAAAATCGCTGGCGTACACACCGGTGAAGATCTCGCGGACAAACTTGGCATCTACGGCCACAGCCAGATCCAGAGAGGCAATGGGATCCCACAGGCAGTTCACACCGTAAGGAATGCTGATATAAGGCTGCAGCTCGCCGATCACACGGGCCATAGCGGCAACAGTCTCCGTTCTCACCTTGGTCAGGTAGGGCAGACTAAACTCGTTGCTGAACATTACAGCATCCACGCCGCCCTCCTGCAGGGCCTCCAGATCCTGTTTTGCCTTCTCAACGACCATCTTCATGCCCTTTTCCTTGTCGTAGTAAGGGTCGCCGGGCATCGCCTGCATGTGGCACATGGCAATGATCGCTTTCTCAGTTCCGATAACTTCTTTCAGCCAGCTCATAGTTCATACCATCCTTCATCTGTTATTGTTATTAGACACACACTGTGTTGGGAACACGTTTTTTCACCGCCTGGAATACCGATTCCTTTAAACCGCTGTCTGTAATGATCATGTCGATCTCATCCAGGTCGCAGACCTTGGCCAGGGCTTTGGTGTGGAACTTACTGCTGTCCGTAACCAGAATCGTCTTTTTTCCGCAGTGAGTGATGCAGAGTTTTACGCTTACTTCTTGAAAATTGGTGTTGTACAGTCCGTTTTTGGGGTCGATGGCATCACAGCCAATGAACGCCTTGTCCACGCAGAAGGACTGAATGACCTGCTCTGTGATGCTGCCAATCAAAACACTGTACTGGTCCCGGCGCAGACCACCGGTCACGATCAGAGAGACACTGGGATCGAAATACACGCTCTGAGCAATGTCCAGATTGTTTGTGATGATCGTGAGATCCTTGTGACGCGACAGCTCCCGGGCTATAAAATAAGTTGTCGTACCAGAATCCAAAAAGATGCTGTCCCCGTTTTCCACGATGGATGCCGCATACTCTGCGATGCGCAGCTTTTCGCTCATCATCAGATTCATTTTCTCGCTGTGGGCCCGCTCAAAGCTGGTGCCATTGATACGCACGGCTCCCCCGTGGACCCGTTCGATCAGGCCAAGTCGGGTCAGTTCGTCAAAATCCCGCCGGATCGTCGCCTCTGATACGCCATGGGTGCCGCTGAAATCTCTGATCTGTGCGCTGCCGTTTTCGTTGATGTACTCCAACAGCTTTTGCTGACGCGCATTAAGGGAACGGTTTCCGTCCATGATGTACCTCCTAACCTTTCATTTGCACTATAACACGCCTTGAAACGAAATGCAATATTTTGTAATGATTTGCAAGGTTTTCTACTTTTTACACATTTATACTTCATCATTATTGCACAAATTTGCAATTACTTTCGATTTTTCTCTCCTTTTCTCCCTCTCAAACACACAGTACAAACCTATTTTTGCAACTTTTTTGCCTCCAAAAACAGAACGCCCGCCTGACGAAATTACGTCAGACGGGGCAAATAATCACGCCTCCTGTTCACCTTTTCGCAGTCCGTACATACAATAGCTCAGCCAACTTTCTCAATTTTTTCTCTCTTACTCTGCACAGAAGAACAATTCAAGTACATCACATGTCTGAACAGGAGGTTTCCCCATGCCAACACTCTACTTATCTCCCTCTACCCAGGAGAACAACTACTATGTCAACGGCGGCACCGAGGAACAGTATATGAACCTTTTAGCGGATAAGATGGTCCCCTATTTAGATGCCTCCGGCATCCGCTATACCCGCAACACTCCCAGCATGACAGCAGCTTCTTCCATCGCGGCTTCCAATGCCGGTATCTACGACCTCCACTTGGCTCTCCATTCCAACGCCGCCCCTGCCTACGGCTCTGCCCGGGGTTCGATTGCCTTCTATTATCCCACCAGTCTCCAAGGGAAGCGAGCCGCCACCATCATCGCCGACGGTCTGAAGGCCATCTACCCCCTGCCCAATCTGGTCC
>Ga0129313_1001250_pt1 | contig 16866 bp, 21 predicted proteins | sample O1105metagenome_FD_94436 | JGI IMG/M metagenome (GOLD analysis project Ga0129313, IMG submission 94436) | Orangutan group fecal microbial communities from fecal samples from Wisconsin, USA - O1105 metagenome | ecosystem: Host-associated > Mammals > Digestive system > Large intestine > Fecal... | reverse complement strand
TCTTTCCCGTAACAAAACAATGACAGTTAATCAACTTCATGTACAGGCTCGTATGTTGTCCGGAGCCGGAAGAATAAAGATTGGGCAAACGTTAAACTCAAGATATTACCAACTTCTGGAAGATAAGGCAAAGGAGGACTAATTATGGCAAAACTAATTTACAAAGACGGATGTGAGGGAATGGATAGCCTGTCCTATATCGAAGGAATTGAGATAGAACTACGCAAAGGTCAGAAGGCACTCATCTACCCCAAGTATATCAAGAGGCTAATAGTCAAAGAAGGGCAAATCGGCAAGTGGCGTGCTCGTGTATTAACACAACTCGGGGCTCTGAAAGTAGATGACACCAACGGCTTTCGATGGAAAGACGACACTACCGACATCGGCAGCAAAAACCAGCAGCACAGGCACGTTAGCTCAGGAGATAGCCAACGGCTACGCACAGAAGCGGGGCTTGATGTTGCCGACTCCAGAAACGCAGGGACTCAAGGTCAACGAAAGAGGAAAGCAGAAGTTCATTCGCCTGGATCTGCTGCCAACTCCCACAGCAAGGGAAGGAGACAAGTGGACGAACACCTACAATCCGAACTCGCAGATGGGGCAGAGCCTTTCGGCCTTGGCCGGGAGTGGCCTTCTTCCGACACCGACTGCACGGGATTACAAAAACCCAAGCAGTCCGGACGGTCAGAGGATAGCACGGAAGGAAGCAGAAGGGTACACCATAGAGCTGTCGGACCTTGCCAATATGGGCCTGCTTCCCACGCCTTCCGCGAGAGACTATCAGCCTCCGTACAATCCAGATGCTATGGTTCGCAAGAATGGTATGACGAGGAACGACCAGTTGAGTACGCTTCCAACGATGCTTGGCTTGAAGGAGCGTGGTGGAATCACTTTCCGACTGTCTCCCCTGTTCACACAAGAGATGATGGGCTTTCCAAGATTATGGACGGAACTACCCTGGGTTTCCACAAATGGAGAAACGAATCAATAAAAGCCTATGGCAATGCAATTGTGCCGCAGGTGATGTTTAGGATTTTTCAAGCAATAGAATCAATCCAAAATGAAAACAATCACAATTAAGATTATTCAGTGGTCGGACATCAAGCAATGGTGGCTTGACTACTTCGGAGTTCGGACCATCAAGCGAAATGCACGTGATGTGTGCGACTTTATCTGGGGTGTTTATAATGACGACCTCGAAGGCATTATCAGAAAGCATTATGGAGACGAGCTGATTAACAGCAATCCGAAGGTTTACGAAGACTGTGTTCTCGAATTGAAAGAACATTTGGAGAATATCTGCAAGCAAGCACAAGAAATAATTCATGTTTAACACATAACTCAAATCATTATGGAGACAATTAAGGTCAATAAAGAAAGCCTGCTCGACGCCTATCGCAACTCGGGCAGCGAAGCAAGAGATGTTCTAATGAAGCTCTTCCCGGAAATGGACTTTCGCAGCTCACTCCCGGTCATGGAGCGAATAAAGAAATGGGACGATGTAGTCCGCGAGCTGGGCTACGACCCAGTGGAACGGCTGCTTGACCATACCGAACGCGGTGATGGCTTCAACTTTGAGCCAGACGAGATTGCCTATATCAAACTCAAGGCGATTGCTTTCGTCCTCAACGAAGGATGGACCCCGCAGTTCACCATCAACGAGTATCGTTGGTTCCCATGGTTCGTCCTCTATACGAAAGAAGAGATAGACAAGATGAACGAAGAGCAACGCTCCCGTGTGGTGCTCCGGTCGGCCTGCAGCGCGGTTGCGAGTGGCGGCGTTGCGTATGCGAATGCGGTCTGCGATTCGTCGTATGCGTACGCGGGCTGTGGTTCCCGTCTTGCCTTCAAGACAAAAGAACTGGCCGCTTATGCCGGAAAGCAGTTCATTGACATCTGGGCGGATTTTGTCTTCCGTCCGAAGGCAAAATCCGCTGACGCTTCAAAATGTTAAGCGAAGTGTACAATCTGGACTGTATGGAATATATGCGGGACATCGCGGATGGTTTCTTCGACCTTGCCGTGGTGGACCCGCCTTATTTCAGCGGCCCGGAACGCCGAGATTATTATGGCAAGAAAGAATCTACCATAGGAGTAAGACGAGTGAATTACGGTGTCTCAAAAGAATGGACAGTTCCTGATGAGAAGTATTTCAATGAATTGAAGCGTGTAAGCCGGCACTACATTGTTTGGGGCTGCAATTACTATGACTATCACTTTGATCCAGGAAGAATAATCTGGGACAAATGCAACCAGGGTTCAAGTTTCTCCGACTGTGAGATTGCCGCAACCGACCTAATTGATTCTGTCCGTCTTTTCCCGTTTATGTGGAATGGGATGTGTCAAGGGCGTAGCGTTGCCGAGGGTCGCATTATGCAGGGGAACAAAGCATTGAATGAAGTGCGGATACATCCAACGCAAAAGCCTATTGCTCTGTATGTGTGGCTACTTCAAAAATTTGCCAAGCCGGGCTGGAAAATACTTGACACACATCTTGGCTCCGGCTCGTCACGAATTGCCGCCTACGGGCTTGGATTTGACTTCTACGGCTGCGAAATAGACAAGAAATACTTTGATGCCATGAACAAGAGATTCGAGCAGCATTGCCTTGGTATTGAGCGGATAGGCAACAAAGTAATTCAACAACCAAGTTTGTTTGACTTATGAATCAGAAAATACAATCACTCATTGATGAATATGTTTTCCAGCATTCAGGTTCCAGATGGATGGATTGTGGCGAGCTGGAGGTATTACTTACAGAGTTCGCAGGAAAAATTGAGGGGTTTCAGAATCAGTTTTATAACGATGTGAAGGAAATGAGGAACAAACAGCGCGCATATTTTAAGGAGCGTAAACTTCACGGCTATACGACTTTGGCCTCTCAATTTCTGGCAGAATCCCGAAAGCTGGAAAAGAAAGTGGATAACGAACTTTCAGAAGAACCAATGTTATTTACATAACAATATCATTTTATTAACCTTTTTATCAATCATTTATGCAAAACAAAAAGCCTGTTATCCCAGCAAGGGATGCAAACGAAAGCCAGAAGGCTTATCGTGAAAGAATCGCCAAAGAAAGGGCGGAGGAGCAAGAGCGTCAGCAGTTCAACAAGTTCGTAACTGACAAGCGTGAGGATTACGCTATGACAGCACTCAGTGCACTGCTTCAGAATCCGAACCAAAATGCTTCTGATATTGATGCAAATGTCGAAATAGCTTGCAAGTATGCTGATGCGATGATTTATAAGCTGTACCACATCAGGTTGGCAAGTCCTACAACGAAAGAGAAGGCCCCTTCCGCTCCGGAAGAAGACAAGAACTCCAAAGCTGCCACAAATAAGCGCAGCTCAAGCAAAGCAGCATCGAAAGAGTAAGTCATCAATTAGAATCTCCCGAATAATCCGGGAGATTCTTTTTTTGAATACTAATCAAATTCTATTGAGACATGAATGAGCACGATAAAGCATTGGTGGCAACTGCACGGGGAATGCGATGGGAAGACATTAATGAGGAAGATGCGGAAACTGCCGAGGGAAGGTCTGTACTGCATAGCATTATTATGCATAAGTATCACTATGACGAATATAAATGTGGAATGCTATGAAGACTGTATTGAAAATAGATATTGGTGATGACGGAATATCTTGTGTTGAATGCCACATAAACAATGATTTGGATTTGAAAAGGCTTGTCTCCAGCTTCCTTGTTATGATGACTAAGGATGAGCAATTCAAATCAGTCGTAATGTCTTCTGCGGCAGCAATGATAAGTATGCCTGACGAGGTTAGAAAACTGACAGAAATCTCTGAAATATCCGCTCAAGCAAAAATTCTCGGAGGATTGAATAATAAGACGCGGAGTTGATAATATACAAGAATTGATAATTCTCATAGATATTGTACAATTTCGTACAAACATATACAAATAATCTCTTTATAAACAACGCATTTTGTACAAAAATGTACATTGAATTAATAAAATTACTGATATGAAGAAGTATATAACGACAAAAACTGTTGAGGCTGCACTTGTATCTATTGAGGAGGCAGAGAAAATAGTTGGACCCATTGAAATTGACATTACCAATGCCATATTGAAAACAAAAGAAGTGTACCTGATTAAAGATGAGGATGGAAATTTCTCTTATCTTTTCCCGTCAGACTTTAACAAAAAATATCAGTGCGTAGAAGATTTTAATGACAGGCTCAAAGTTGAAAGAAGTGAGCTATCTGTGAGATTGAACAAACTGCGTGACTTCACCAATACGCCTTGGTTTGATGCTTTTTCGGAGCGCACTAAGAAATTGATGAAACAGCAGGAGGAAGCAATGACGGAATATCTTGATGTTCTTGAACAACAAATAAAAATAGCATTGGAAGATGCGAAGTGATACCGGACCGTTTGACAACTACATTTTCCGTTGTCAGATTGCTAATTCTTTACCAGTTAAATCTAATATCAATCATTATGGCACAGAAAAAATTTTGGATGGTGTATCTGGAAGGTCAGAATCCTCCCAAATACAAACACGGCACTTACGAAAGTGCGCTGAAAGAAGCAAAGCGTCTCACACAGGCACACGATTTGGAGGCATATATCCTCGAAACAATTCAGACTGTGAAGCTGGACCTGTTCAAGATTGAAGATACAATCAAACCTGCTCCGGGCGAAGATGCAGATTTGCCTTTTTAGCAGGCTGCTCTGGATCTTGAAAGTAACAGATAAAATGGTATTCTCCTGCGGTTGATTTACATTAGCCGCAGGAGTTTTTTTTGTTTATATGCTATGCAAACAGAATTGAAATACAATGGATACACGGCGCAGCCATCCGATTATGAGTGTCAGGACGGAGACCTTGCGGCAGTCGTGAATTTAATGCCGGAAAAAGGTTCATTACGACCTGTATCCGGGCCAAAAAAGGTTGTGTCATTCTCGGGGGATGTTTTATATGTACATCAGACAAACAAGTTCAAACACTTTATCGGTATAAGTCGAGTCTCTGATGTCATGGACTGGATAGAAGAAACAGATGAAAACACTTATCATCAGATTTCAAAAAGTTTCTCGAACTCATCTATAATTCAGATTACCTCCATAGGCAATACTCTCTGTGTTTTGACAACAAATGGAATGCATTATCTTCTCTGGAAAGATGATGATTATAAGAATCTTGGAAGCACTATGCCCGAACTGGACATATCCTTTGGCTTGCAGGGAGAAATGGTGCGGACAGATTCATTTTCAATTTCATTCGATTCCATTTCTGAAGGAAGCATATTCAACGAGTTCTCTGATACTAACAAGACTAAAATAACAAGTCAAGTTCTCGCAAAAGTAAATAAATTTATTGCAGAAGAATCCACAAATAAAGGGAGATTCATATATCCTTTTCTTGTCAGATATGCATATCGTCTTTATGATGGAACCCTTACACGGCACTCTGCACCTGTTCTTATGATTTGTTCTTCTGACCTTGCTCCGCAGGTTTTTTATGAACATATAACAGGTAAAGGCTCTTATACTAATGCAACACTACGAGTCGTCAGTATGTGTCACAAACTCGATTACGCAGTTGTTAGCAGTTCTCAGTTGAGTTCATTATTGAATTGGTCTGATATTATTACCTCAGTAGATTTTTTTATTTCAGCTCCAATTTACACTTATGACCAGAACGGAGAATGTACACAATTTGTAAAAGTGGACGATTCCGATTGCTATTGTGTTTGTAAACATACGAACCAGGCTGCCAGCACCTCAACATATCCACTGCGGTATCAGAAACACAAGTTTAGCAAATTATATGCATTCACTTATGACCCAACAAATTTTTCATATCCTGCCGGAAGATTAATGCTGCCAAGCAAAAGTGAGGAGGAAGTTAAACAGGCAATCCGTGATTGTTCAAGTTTTTATTTGTTAACAAGTGTTAAACTTAATGACTTGAAAACCAGCCGCACTGTTATAGAAGTTGCGGAAGATTATCTACAATCTTTGCTTACAAGAGAAGCAATGACTGATGACTATGATAGTCATGACAAACTTCTGCCTGAATATGCTTTCCCATATAACTCAAGGCTGAATATCGCTAATCTGCAAAAACAGTTATATGGTGGCCCGAGTGCGGCAACATTATTTAATTATACAAATGGACTTATAAAGAGATATTCTGGTGCATCGCCTACAGTATGGGATGATTTCAGATATACGGCAGTTGTATATTTTTATATAAAGCAGGATGGAAAGGATATTGTTGTATATGGCGGAAGTAGTCAATTCGGATATGAGACACCATTCCTATTTCTCTATTATCCTAATGTAAATGCGTATAAGGCTGTATTAGTGTTATATAGCAGTTTAATGTACTATTATGAAGTACAATTGACAAAACACGATTTTTTGAATGGTGCCTTTTATTTTGGTGGATGGAAGACGATAGATGAAGCGGTTTCTCAATCGTCGAGTTCCCCGACAGTATCATCTCCAAAAGACCGAATTATTGAAATAAGAAACAAAATTTATACTTCAGAGATAAACAATCCATTCGTTTTTCCTTTGCTCGGCATCAATACAGTTGGAACAGGTCATATAATTGGAATAGCCTCTGCAGCAAAAGCATTATCACAAGGCCAGTTCGGTCAGTTCCCGTTATATGCCTTTTCATCTGATGGAGTATGGGCATTGGAAGTTTCTGCTACCACTGGAGCATTCTCTGCAAGACAGCCAATTACACGAGATGTCTGCATCAACGCTAAATCAATTACGCAGATTGACAGTGCTGTACTGTTCTCAACAGACCGAGGAATAATGCTTATTGCTGGCTCACAGACGCAATGTATCACTGATACTGTTGATAATAACGAGGAACCTTTCGACTTCACACAATTCCCTTTATATTCTGAGATAAAGGAGATGATGGTTTTTCTTGACGAATCAAATTATCCGTTGTTCCCTGAAAAGAAATTCACTACTGATTATCTTAAAGGATGCGAGATGTTATATGCGTACACTCGTCAGCAAATCATCATTTTTAATCCAGAATATGGATATGCCTATGTTTATTCACTCGAAAGCAAAAGCTGGGGAATGATTTATTCAAATATACGGTCAAAGGTTAACTCTTATCCGGAAGCATATGCAATGACACGCACAAGTTTGCTCGTTGATTATTCTCAAGAGGGTGAAGTAAGCGACAACCAATTCCTGATAACCCGTCCTATCAAACTTGATGGTTCCCTGAAGGATATAAATAAGACTATCGACACTATCATCACCCGGGGCAACTTCGCTCGGGGCCATGTAAAGACGGTGCTTTACGGATCCAGGGACCTTCATTCCTGGTTCCCTATCTACACGAGCGTGGACCACTTCCTGCGGCACTTCCGCGGCACGCCATATAAGTACTTCCGGATAGCCCTCATTTGCTCACTGACTCACGATGAAAGTATCTGGGGGAGCAGCATCTCATACACTCCTAAACTTACCAATCAACCAAGGTAAGATTTGCTTTATATATTGAAAGGGAGCAACCATCACGGCTGCTCCCTTTTCCAACATCATTGTTCATCAAAGAAAGTAAAGAGGTAAAATAGAATCAAGGGAATGGGTGCATCTTGCGCCGAATTCGTCCCGTTCGTTTGTTTTTACACCTTCTAATCTTCGTAAGAGCATCATCAGCCTTCTCTAACCAGGTGGCTGTTTCCTGCTTGTTTGTGATGCTCATCCAGTCTGCCATTATCCGGGCCACTATGAACTCATGAATGAGTTGCTCCAGAAGTGTGACGGTAGTGGAAGAGAAATCATCCGGGACAAGCATCTCGATGTTGTATTCTTCGACAGCCTCCAGAGCATTGGTGCGAAGTTCTGAAACATCCACATTCTCTTTAGTGTAGGGAAATAGAATCTCTCTGCATTCGGCCATACATAGGTTCATCACCCTTGTAACACGGTCTATGTTTCCGTCCTCCGCTATGTCCTGGATCTGATGTCTTGCGTGCTCATCGTTTGTATTCAGAATGTCCCCTATGACAAAGGAGTATTGCTTGAGGTCGTCAAGAATCTCCTGACGCTTGAAATTCAAGGTCACAGTCTTTGTCCGGGGAACATTCTGCTCCGGATTGTAGTCGAGGCCGTATTGAGGATAATATGCCATCTTGTGTTGAATTATGCACTCACCTCAGTACGGGTAGGACGAATGCGTTTGTTGGCGGCTTCGCGGATTGATGCAAGATTAGCTCCGGCTGCATCGAAGTAATCCTTAGCGTCATTCTTGTTGGTAATCTGAAACCAGTCGCCGATTGCCACATTGACAATGTAGTCGCTGGCCATTGTTGCGATAGAATCCTTAGTGGACTTATTGTAGTTTGACGGCATCTGGAGTGTCAGAGTAAGGTTCGCATTTTCCTTAATCTGTGCGTTGCTGGCAGAAGTAGTGGCTTCATCAAGCCACTCTGACAACTTTGTTTTGAGAGTTGCAAAAGCATTGCCGATGGAAAGAAGAATCTGATTCTTATTCTCCTCATCATCGTTGTTCTGCATATTAGCCACCTCCTCGTGGTTGTTGCCGTTCTGACGGCTGCGCCCGGTAAGGTAGGTCTTGTTCTGAACCCTGTAAATAATCTCTGACATATACAGGGTAATGGTTAATGGGACTTTTGCCATATTGTAGTAGTTTTAAGATTATATGCAAGAATCAACTGCAAGGGCTTCACGAGTTCTCTTGAGCCAGTTCTTTCCCTCATCATAGGCCTTTTCCATTTGTTTCTTCTGGTCCGGTTTCTTTGCGCTGCACGGCTGGAACTCGGCAATCTCACGAATCATCCAGTCAGTCCATTGACCTCGGAAGGTTATTCCACGGTCATCAAGATAGATGTCGGCAGCAATCTTGCAACCATCCTTGCTGTCTTCCGGCTGGTTCGGATTCTCGTTTATGAAGTCATACTTGATGTTGTTCTTCTCAAGCCATTTCTTGAGAGCTGCGGTGGCCGGACGGGTGGTGTATATGATGATTGTCCAGCCTTTCTCCTTCAGGACCTGGGACGCAACATCCGCTCCGGGAATCATTTCGCCGAACTTGTCCTTGCCCTGATACCCTTCGGAATAATCGGCAAGCACACCGTCAAAATCGATACAGATAGTCTTATTTTCCTTTGCCATATCTAAAAGTATTATTCTGTTTCAGCCGGAGGAATCCTGCGTGGCTTCTTCCGGAAATATATTTTCGACCTCACATCTTCGAGCATCGCTGCTGCAGTAGTTGCATATTCCTTCGCATCGTTCTTATTTGAGAACTCATACCATTTGCTGACTATCAGATTCGTGAAGAAACTGAAAAGCGAACTTTCAATCGACTGGTTGAGAGCCGTATCGTATGAGCTGGACAACTCCAGTACCGCAGTGAAATTCTTAGTAATATCTGCGTGATGACTTTCTGTGATGTCGGAAATAGAGGTAAGGAAAGGCTTGAACAAGTCAGCCACAGCGTTGCAGGCTTCCGTCCAAAACCTTTCAAGCATCAAACGGTCAGCGTCAGTCGTGAAGATACGCTGATACGCAGTGGCATCACCGGTCATTTTTGCGCCGGTGTATGAGGTGGTTTTCGCGACCTCATCATAGACATTTGCTTTCCGTACTGTGAATGTTACCGTTATCATATTCACAAATATATTATCAACTGCATCAATCGACAGTTTATTATTTACATTAGATGAATCTCCTTATCAGTGGAATTATCTTGTTCCTGTATCTCCACGCAAAAGAAAGTATTGCAATCATCAGCATACACCAGAATCCGTATATCTGGCTTTTTTGCCACCAGGACAAATCTTTCTCAACATATTCTGTGATTGTCTCCACTTCTTTCTTCTCTGTCTCAATTATGCTTGTGCTCGTTTTGGTTGTATCAGAAACGGGTACGGATACCGGAACCTGTATTTTTGTCTGTTTAGTTTCAAGCGTGTGGACTAATCTTCCGTCACGAATACAAGCATCACTTACTGCAACAGAGTTTTCGAGATGGGAAGAATCATCCGGTGTGACATTCTTCTCTCTTTCCGCAGGTAATTCAACCAGTACAGTGTCATATACAATTCGTGTTTGCACCTCAACATGTACGGAATCTTTCTTCGTTTCTGTGTAACTGTTTTCCTGAACAGCTTTTGTTGTGCCGCAGGAGGTCATTGCAAATATGATTGCCAATAAGATGACCAGATATTTTCTTACCATTTCTTTGAGCTGTTAATATAGTCAATGATTCCCTTGCAATGCAGGTTTACGATTGCATTGCGTCCTGATTCAGACAATAGGAATGCAACATCTTCCTTGTTGTCTTGGAACAGGTTTTCAGTCAGTACGGCAGTGCACGGAGTTTTGCGCAGGATCCAGAAATTTGCTTCAAAATCCACATCTCCATCGGACAAATCTGAACGGATTGGCTTCTGTTTCTTTGAGAACTCAGTTTTTCCATATTCGCTATTCTCAAGAAATTCAATTGCCGCGTTGTGAAGCGAAGTTGCAAGTGTGTCGGATTCTGTTTTGCCTGGAGAGGTCCATACAGACCAGCCTCGCGCATTCTTCCATTCTGAACTATCTGCGGCTGCATCTACATGGATGCTGACAAGTATGACATTCTGCGTGCCGTACTGCCGGCAATAGGCTTTTACCCTTTCAGTCCTTTCCGAAAGGGCGATGTCTTCTTCCTCCTTCACCAGCAAGTAGTTTGTAATACCTTTCTCTTTCAATGCGGATGAAAGGGCTTTTGCAATTTCCCTTGTATATTGGTATTCACGGAAGAAGAATGGAGAGCTGTATTTCCCCAGTACAGCATCCGGAGAGCGTTTCCCGGGAGTGTTGTTGCCGTGTCCGTTGTCGATAAGGATGATTGGTAGTTTAATCATAATAGTCTAATAATGTATCCCAGAAGGACGGTGATAATAAAGGTTGTAATGCCGGCTCCATCTGCGATGAAGTCTCCTTTCTCCATAAACTGGCCACGGACGAACTTGTCGATGAGTTCCTTGGCTATGGCGAAGGCCACTGCAGTGAGCGTCGCATAGATGAGTGCGGCCCACCAAGAGAAGCATCCGTGGAGGATATTATAGCATACCGCTGCGATTAGGAAGCAGCACAGAAAGTGCAGCGTATAGTCGGTCCGCTTGGTGAGCAGAGCGATGATTTTCTCAATCAACTGTTTCATTGGCTTCGTTATTTGAAATGTTATTGTTCTTGATTGCCTCGATGAGTTCCTTTACATCTTCCTTAGTAAGCAGCTTAGCGAGCACAGATGCGGTATCGGCTTGCTGTTTCTTTGTCTTTTCGTCAGCTTTTTCTCTCACTGACATAAATTCGACTATGAGTAGAAAGATGCCAACGAGGATGGTTACAACTGGAATGTTGGATAGTGCATTGATGCCGAACAACTCAAAGAAGTGGGCCATATTGATAAGCATATCAACCATTGCAGCAATGACAAGTCCTCCTTCGTAACTGATGAACTTTGTCAGTGTGCGTTTCAACGCTTCCGATGTGCGAAGTTCCCCGCGCTGCTTCGCCTTGTAAAGACCGCTTCCCAGGTCGATAATCATTGCCATTAGCACGAGCAGCATCACTGTAATAACCATTTTAAGCAAAATGCTGGAGAGAACCACAGATGTCATAGCGAATCCTCCTCTTTTGAAAGTACATAAATTGAATAATCGACAGAATCCTTTTTCTGCCATCCGTCTTCAAGACATTTCTGAATATAGGCTATGGTCTTCGTGTAGAAATCCTTCAACTCCTCAACGGTGCCGAACGACTTGTACACCGGTGCCGAATCAGTGCCGAACTTGAACTTTACCGGAAGCGAACTTCCCGATGTCTGAATGGCAAGGTCAAAGGCAGCTTTGAAATTGAACTGATTCTCACTTGAAAGCCAGACAGGAATGCCGTCATAAACAAAGCCTGTAATGATGTCCTTTTCAGTCTGCTCATTATAGTATGCGTTTATGACTTGGCGAATGTCTTCCTTTGACGGAAGGTGGTCGAATGTTTCCTCCATAAAGGAGAAATTTCCATCGTCTTCCCTTTTCACATCAAAGGCCACAGCGAACTTCCCGAGACGCTTGTTGGCAATGCGGAGGTATTTCGGCTCCGCTCCTGATGATGCTCTAATCATATCCTTATGTGTTTAACAGTCGAAGACATAACGCACACCGAACTTTGTAGGCACCTCCTTGAATCCGGCCCACATAGGAAGTCCGGCTTTCCTCATCTGCTCAAGAATGCTCCAGTTTTCCTTGTCGCCGGTGTAGAATTTTCGGTACTCTCCGTTCTTTCTCTGTATGAGAACGATATGTTTGCCTTCTGGAAGTTCAATCTCATCAGGCCCTTTGAAATTCTTCGGAATAGCAAGACCATCATCAAGATATTTCTGCAGCTGCCTTGCGGCAGCATCCACTTTCTTCTGATAGTCTTTCTTCTGTGGAGCCGTTATGATGCCAGTCTCGAAATCCATCACAAGGACTTCCTCACGGCTTATGTCACAAAGGTTTATTTCCCTTGCGACAAATCGTTTCTTTCCATCCGGATATTCCGGCTTGAATTTGTAATCTTTAAGTCTCTTATATTCTTCCATACTCATTCCCGTTAAGGTTCTGAATAAGTTCCGACAGTTGGCGTGCTTACATTGTCCATACAGTGAGCCAATAATCTCAACGCGCCGTTTCTGGCTTTTAACCTTATGCAGTTTTCTGGCAGCGTTCTGTTTATTACGCTTGCGGAGCCTTGTGTGTTCCGGATAAATCACATATCCCAGAAAGTCCACGCCTTCTGTTATTGGTCTCACGGCTTCATTAGGTTTTATTTCCAATTTCGCCTTGGCCAGAAACTGATGCTGTGCGTCACGAATCTTCCAACAGTCTCGTTTCGTGCTTGCGTGGGCATCTCCATCATCGCAGTATCTGTAATAATGCTTCACTCCCATCTGGTCCTTCAGTTTATGATCCAGGTAGATTGACAGCAGCATATTTCCAAATCCCTGCGAACTTCGCAGGCCGATTGACAATCCATTCGGCATCATACGGACAAACCTTTCCAACATAGTCAGAAGGATTCTGTCCTTGAATATCATCCGCAGGGCATTCATCATTATGTCCTGATTTATGCTTTCATAGAACTTCCGGATGTCATTCTTGTAAAAGAACTTCATTCCTTCCGGGTCCTCGCGGATGTCTTTTCTCAACGCATTCAAGAGGTAGTGCATTCCGCGTCCCTTGATGCTGGCAGCAGTGGTGTTGATGTACTTCTTTTTTACATAGGCCTCAACTACATCCATTATGGCATATAGTCCGATGCGGTCATATAAGCAGGTACATTGCACCTTACGGGTTTTGGGGCCGTCCTTAACTTCTGTCTCGCTATATCCGTGAAGTTTAAATGTCCCTTCGGATATTTCCTTTTTCAGCCTTTGGACAACTTGTTCCCTTTTTCGGAGAATATTTCGTCCTCCTGGGCTTTTACGCTTCGCTTTCGTGTCAATCACCTGGTCTATGGAATAGTTCAGATGTTCTTCACGGACTATCTCAGCGATAAGGTTGTCTTTTTTACCAATCCGTTTCAATTTTTAACGCCTTCAATTTTTGAGGCACAGCTTGTTCGGCTGACCATTGAGGTCCCTACTAAACCCTACCTCGTGGTATATTTTTCGGCTTTCCGGCATCCTGCCGCTGTTGCCGTGGTTCATCACCCTGTGCATCGATACGGAGGAACTCGTCCTCCCATTCAATAGGCACATCTATTAGAGACTATCTTCTGTGACAAAGATATGTCCCGAAAGCGTCTAACACTTTTTATTTATTACTCTTACTCATTGTTTGCAAGACGGGAACCATAGTTCGTGTTCGCATTCGACGAATCGTTGTTCGCATTCGCATACGCAACGCCGCCATTCGCATTCGCGTTGTTGTTCGACCGGAGCACCACACGGGAGCTTGGGAGAATCCACCATTTTATAATTTTTGAGTTCAATGCGGGCAACCACTTAAAGCGGTCGCCCGCATCCCCTCACACAATTCTACGCCGCCATCGGTGCCGCCTTATATTCTTCGACACTCTTTGCCCAGCGGATTTTGCCGCGGAAGGCAAGACGGGAACCATAGCTCGCGACCGCATCCGACGAACCGTCGCCCGCATACGCAAACGCAACGCCGCCACTCGCATTCGCGTAGTAGCCCGACCGGAGCACCACACGGGAGCTGGAACCACTATACCAATGATAGTCGGCATATCCAGATGTGCTGGTAGCGTTGGCGTAAGATGCAATGACATCCATAAACCTTCCGTTTACAACCTTTGAAATGTAATTGGAAGTCGCTGTCTGTTCCTGCACCTCACGGGTAGAGCCGTCATTCATCTTGATTTGCCATACACCAACCTTTGTTGACCGGGATGTTCCAAGCGAATCAGTTACTTTCGCACCATTGGCAAGACCTACCCTGCGAGTATCCATCCATTCGCCGGAATCTCCCTGCCAGTTCTCGTAGCCCATCACATTGACCGCAGGAATTGAAGTGAGCGTTCCAGCAGAATTGTAGTAGAACCCATAATTGGCCTCGCCATTTGGATTGATTGTATCCTTCATACCAAGGAAATCTGTCTTTCCTGCGATTGCCGCTGTCGTTCCCGAACCGTAGCCGCATTGCATCTGGGAATCCCTTGTGCCATACTTCGCATAGAACAGATTGGCGACATCTTTCGACATCTCATAATCTACACATTGAAATCCGGCACCACTCTTTCTTGCAGATGCCATCTCCGTATATTGTCCGCACTGCATATTATTGGTAGCAGCGACACCGGAGATGGAACGCATAATGTCATTGGCGCAGTTTGCTTCATAGATAGCGCAAAGACATTCATCGTGCTCCACCCAGTCTGGCTCAACGGCAGTGATGTCGGTTGAGTAGGCTTTTACGCAATAATCAGCATAGCAGTTTGCATCAAGAGCCTGAACGGTTGTGAAGTACAGCGTCTTTGCACTGGAAGGAACCTCCTTGAACAGATAATCACCATTGACATATCCATTCAGAGAACCTAATCGTACAATGCCAACACAGATGCCTTCCTCATCTGCAAATGCAGCTCCGTATGTTCCGGATACACAGGCAGGGAAACGGATTACCTTCACGCCTTCAACATCTATCTTATATACATTGTATGTTGAATAAACGGTAAGTGCATCCTCCACGACTGCACCGACTTCCATTGCTGATACGGACAGTCCGCGTCCATCATAGCAAACAAGTTCTGAAAGATTTACTTTGACAGAATCCTTTCCTGGATCTTGTGGCGTTTCGGCAAGAGAACTGAATGCGTGATACTTCTTGTTGTTGAGGTAGTCATTGATACCCTTGTAGAAGTAATGTGGCTCAAACATAAAGACATCACCCTCATCTGCCAATGATTCGTCACGGTCTCCCTTCAAGTTGGCTGGACTTCCATCCAGAGCATATTTGGTGCGGTCGGCATCATCAAGTTGTGCGACCAGCATTGCATTGTCTGTCTGCAATTTCCCAAGAACCGCGTGACGCTTTTCAAGGATTGCCGTGATATGCCCGGATGGAGCATAGTCATTAGCGAACTTATATCCAGTCTCATTGTCAAGATTGGATATATTCTTGCAGTCCGTTTCAGAATCATCAAACTCAACCACTGTGCACGGAGTATTGCTTATAGTGAGTTCAGGCAAGGCAGCCTGCCAAGTAGAAATCTGTTCATCTGTCTTGAACTTTGTCAGTTGGTATGTTCCTACAATGGCCGGATGGTCCTGAGCAGTAAGGTTTGCATCCAAACCGGTCATTCCAAGACCGCACCAAACTTCCAGTTCATCACCATTCCCGGAGATATTAACAGGAGTAGAACGGACAATTCGGAGTGCGCTTCCGCTTGCTCCAGCAATCATCCTGAGCAGTTCTGCGCTATCAATCTTCGCATTGTTCTCAACAATGAGCGTGCGGACGGATGCCGGATTGGAAAGCGTGATGCCGTCTATCGTCATATTCGGCAGATACCTCAATTTGAGATAACTGTATGTTGACGGCAACTGCATCAGCGAAATCTTCGCTCCATCTGCGATGTCGGCTCTTGTAAGCTGTGATGAGGCAGCATAAAGAGACTCCAGACGAGGGCAGTTCTCCGCATTTACATTGGTTATGATTGTGCCTCTGATGTCCAGTGTCTTGAGGAACGGCAGTTCACCAAGTTGCAGGTTTGTCAATTTGTTGTATGACAGAATGGACAAATCCTGTTTGCCTTCATATCCGAGCACAATCTTTTCCGCAAGTGTCATCACTGCAAATGAGAAGTTGTCAGACAGAGCAATTTGAGAAAGGTCTATCATTGACATACGGTCTGCCTGATAGATATAGAGCAGCGCACCTTCCTCGTGAGAGAAGTTTGTGAATGCGTATTCCTGCCCGGCTTCCAGATATACTTTCTCTGACAGTGAGCCGGATGAATCATTACCAATGCCGAAATAGCCTGACTTTGCAGCCTTGATTTTGATTGTTGCTCCTGCAGGAGCATTCACACGACCAGCGAGAACTCCGGAAAAGAAATCTCCGGTACCGAAGAATCCGTCACGGTATCTGTACCTTCTTTCGATGAATGCAGGAAGCGAAGTCAGTCCAAGGCCCTGCAAAGCATAGAAATACAGTGTGTCGGCAGTTGTTGATGTGAAATCAATGTACTTGCGTTCTCCATCGTATGACGATACTTTCTTTGGCCAGCGCGATATGCGGCGGTCAATGAAGAAATGCTTTGCACCTTCCGGAGAGAACGGATGCAGAGTGATTCCATCAACGGTGGCTGTGCAGGAGCGCATTGCAGAAGCAAC
>Ga0129313_1001246_pt1 | contig 16888 bp, 11 predicted proteins | sample O1105metagenome_FD_94436 | JGI IMG/M metagenome (GOLD analysis project Ga0129313, IMG submission 94436) | Orangutan group fecal microbial communities from fecal samples from Wisconsin, USA - O1105 metagenome | ecosystem: Host-associated > Mammals > Digestive system > Large intestine > Fecal... | reverse complement strand
TTGAATACCCACATTCCGCAGGTGATGATCAAAATAAGAAATGACAGTATCAATTTTCTATGTATTTATGCGTAAAAATAATTTCAATAATTGGATTTACCTGTTGATTATGGGTAATTAAAAGATTTTTCATTTGCTTGGTATAGATGTCTATGCCGATATTGTACTTAATCATTTGATTGGTGCAGATGGGATGGAACAGGTGATTGCATATAAAGTAGATGCCTATCATAGGCATAAAGTCTCTAAAAGAAAAAGAGTCATTCGTGTCTCTACCTACTTCTCATATCCATCAAGACATAAATACTCAGACTTTATATATAATGCCTCACATTTTACAAGTGTGGACTACGATGCCTCTAAACATCAAAAAGGTCTTTATCTATTTAAAGGGAAACACTTTAGTGAGAATGTGGATGATGAATATGATAACTATGATTACTTAATGGGAGCAGACTTAGACTACAACAATCCTGAAGTAGTCAAAGAAGCAATTAACTGGGGGCTATGGTATAAAGATATAACACATCTAGATGGCTTTCGATGTGATGCAATTAAACATATAGACTCTTCTTTTTATGAACATTGGATCACTACAATGCGCCAGCATTCAAAAAAAGAACTCTTTTCTGTAGGGGAATACTGGGGAGACATAGACCATATATGTCACTATCTCGAATCTACACACTTCTGTATGAGTCTATTTGATGTTCCTTTACATTATCATTTCTATGATGCGAGTCATTCTAATGGCTATTATGATATGCGAGAAATCTTCAATAATACGTTAGTACAAAGATATGACAAGTATGCTGTCACATTTGTGGATAACCATGATACACAGCCAGGACAGTCTTTAACTTCTTTTATTGAGGATTGGTTTAAACCACAAGCATATGCCTGTATATTACTTAGACAAGAAGGTTATCCATGTATCTTCTATGGAGATTATTATGGTATACCTCACGATCATATTTCATCAAAGAAAGAATTGTTAGATAAGATGATGAAACTAAGAAAACAATATGTAGAAGGAATCAGACATGATTATATAGATGATCCTGATGTTATTGGATGGACTTATGAAACAGGACTTGCAGTGATATTAACCAATAGTAAAGGGGGTACAAAACGTATGTTTGTAGGTAAACAATATAAATGCATGACAGATGGTAAACACATAATCGATATTATAGATGGCTATGGAGAATTCATCTGTGATGCAGCATCATTAAATCTTTATATTGTCTGTAAGTAGTTTCATGTGTCGAATTGCGACTTATATATATATATATATAACTATGAATAAAATATTTTTGCAAATTTTGAAAATACCTAAATTCTAAATGTGAACTGTAGTAAAGTAATATATTAATAACTATTAGTTGAGAATATTCTAGATAAGAAAAGAAAGGGAGAAGTCTATTGGAATTTACTTACAGTCAGGTGGAAAGTCTTAATGAGACTGAAGCTTATGTTTACAATTATGTTGTGAAAAACACAAAGAAGGTATTAAATGCAAGTATTCGTGAATTAGCTAATTATACACATGTATCTACAGCAACAATCATGCGTTTTTGTAAGAAGATGGGGTGTGAAGGTTTTACAGAATTAAAGTATAGATTGAAAGAGCATGTTGAGGCACAGGAGACTAAAGAAGATGATGTGAGTGATCAATTTGCTAGCTTTATAGAAAGAGTGAAATCATCTGATTATTTGGAAAGCATTCACAGATCAGCTGCGATTATTAAGCAGTCTGATTCAATTCTTACTCTTGGTATAGGGATTAATAGTGATTTTGCAAAGTATACATCACGTTTATTAAGTCATGTAGGATATTATTGTTATGGGGTGGATGGCGCTGCTTATCCTGTACAGAGAGTCCTTAAAGGGCATCAGGGAGTCATCATTGCTTTTTATGAAAGTCTACAAAAAAAGCTTCTTTTTGAAGAAATCTATCGTTATAAGAATAAGAATTATATGATTATTATGCTTACAAATACTAACATGGGAAGTATGGAACATGTATGTGATGAAGTGATTCATGTTTCTGATGGCAGTGTTATGCTAGGAAAAATATATTCTGGAATACCTATGCTTTATGCGATAGAAAAATTAGCTTATGAATTAACAAAATAAAAAAGTGTTACAAATTATGTAACATGTAACCGTTTCCCTGGAAACGGTTATTTTTTTTACACGAATGTGGTAATTTATATGCATAGTATATTTATTTACAAGTTAAAAGGTACTGTTATGAAAAAGCATTGCGTTTTTATTAGTCTAATAGTTGTTTGTATTGTGATGTTCATCATTACGACTTGGTGTCCAATCTATGTAGTTGAGGGTGAATCTATGGATCCGACATTAGTCAATAATGATGTTGTATGTATTAAGAAAACAAAGTCTTTCAAACTGGGAGACTTAATCGCATTTCAGTATAATAATAAGCTGTTAGTTAGAAGAGTGATTGGTTTGAGTGGGGATAAAATCAACATTGATTCAAACGGCTATGTATTTGTGAATGAGAAAAAGTTAGATGAAAGCTATATACAGAACAGAAAAGATAATCCACTACGTGACGAAGTATTTCCTTATACAGTTCCAGAAGGACAGATATTTGTATTAGGGGATAATAGACATCACGCAATAGATTCAAGAATGCGTGATTTAGGTTGTATTGATAATGATAAGATTATTGGTCAAGTCGTTATGAAGATTTATCCTATCACCCGCTTTTCTGTTTATTAAGGGAAAGGGGACATTTAGATGACAGAATATAATATTTTAAACAAACCAGGCAGAAAGAAAATGATGCTATTTTTTGGCTTGGTTTTTTTAACAGCCATTGCATTCTTCTATATTAATAGTGCTAGAATGGATGATTTTACATCATTGATTACTGATACAACTGTACAGTATCAAAATAATGGTGTGATGAAGGATTATACAGCTGATGTCCATCTTGAAGACAATACACCTCTTTCTTTCCTTATTAAAGCAACTGTTCCTCAAGGAACACTTGCTTCAATAGAAAATGTAGAAAGTGAAGAAGAAACAACTCAGGAAATAGTTGTAAAGAATCAAACATTAACTTATAACTTACCAGAACAATTAAAGGTAGAAGATACACAAACAAATAAGTTATATCTAGAAAATGATTTAGTACATTCTATTGGTACTTATGAGATTAGAAATAATTTATTGACTCTATATTTTGATGAAGATCATGTGAATATGAATGCAGAAAGTGAATTAAAGCTTGCATTGGTATTAGAAACAGATTCTTCTCATGTTATTTATGATGTCAATGGTTCTTCTCTTGTTTCATTCAATACTAAGAATATTGAGTTAAATAAGTATATAGAACAACCTGTTGAAACAACAGTTACTCATCAGATGGATGAACAGGTAGTGGAAGAGGTTAAGAATAATGCGCCTGCCACTTCAGTAGTTAATTCTGCTGCTGTAGCACCTGAAACACCTGTAACAGTATCAGATAATGATACAGCTATTCAGCCAAAAGCTGAAGAAAGTACTGATTTTGGTCAATATATTACATCAGCAGATGTCAGCAAGATTCAAAATGGCAACTGGGTTCCATCTAAAACATTTGAAGATGGTGATCAGGTTAAAGTACATATTAACTATAAATTACCTGCAGGTATTGTCACAAACAGCAAAGATAAAATTTCTTATCAGCTTCCTAATGGCGTAAAACCATTAAAAGAAGAAACTGGTTTAGTATATGCATCTAATGGTAAAGCAGTTGGTACATATCGAATTACTACTGATGGAAAAATCACTATTGATTTTAATGAGGATTTTGCGAATGGGGAACCATTCTCAGGATATATTGAATTCCAAGGAACTGTTTCTGCAGATGGTGCTAATGATGATGGTTCAATCAAATTTGGTGGTGATGGTGGAGAAATCACAGTTAAACCAAGTAAAGAACAATATGATTTGAATATGTCTAAGCAAGCTTCATTAAATGAAGATGGAACAGTCAGCTATACAGTAAAAGCAAGTACTAAAAATGGTACTGAAGGTCCTGTAAAGATTGAAGATAAGTTTGTAAGTTGGGATTCTGCAAAGGCAGAATATGATAAAAACAGCTTTACAGTAATAAAGAAAGATAAATATGGAAATAGCACACCAATTGAAGTTAATCCTTCAATCAATGGCGAATCTTTTACAATGAATGATCTTCCAAAACTTGAAGCAGGAGAAAGCTATGAAATTAGTTATAAAGTAAAAGCAGAACCTGGTAATAAAGATGGTTCAGGATCACTTACAAATAGTGTAAAAGGAACAAGTGGTAACTCATCAAGAGAAGCCTCAACAACAATTGCTGTATCTAATTCAATGATTTCTAAATATGGTGGATATGACCAGGATACAGGAAAGATGAACTGGCGTATTACAATTAATCCAGATAAGAAAGATATTGGTGGTTATGTATTCAATGATACGATTGATAAAAACTTAAATATTCCTACTCCTATTACCGTAAAGAGAAGTGATGGCACTACATTTACAATTGAAGAGTTACCTTATACATTCCCAGAGGGTTCTAATGATACCTATACAATTGAATATCAGACAGATGCACCTAAAGAAAATACCACTGTTACAAACAAAGGTACTATTGGTAAAGATGGGAAAAATTATGAAAGTAGTTATGGTGTTGGTGTACAGCATAGAGACTGGGACCTTACAAAATCTTTAACAGGTAATACTGTTTCAGAAGATGGTCAAACTATAACTAATACATGGCAGGCTTATATGAAGCTTCCTGATAAAGAAATTACTTCTATCACTTATTCAGATGTGATTAAGAATGGTACATCTACTGGAGATAAAGAATTTAATGGTGAACACTATGCAGTCTTATCTCAGTTAAGAGATGAAATTAATAAAAATATTGAACTTAAAGATGCGAATGGAACCCCTATTTCTAAAGATGAATTAGACATTAGTGTTAAGTTCTATTCAGATGAAGATAAAAAGAACGAAGTTACTGCTGATGATGCCCATGTTAAAGCATTTGAAGTGACTGTAAAGAAGAAAGATGGTAGTAAATTTATAGGGCAGTCTTTAAATATTTCTTCTTATCATACAACTGCAGAATTAAAGGATATTAAAGAAGGTATTGATTATTATTTTGCGAATAAAGGTACTGTTCAAAATAAAGAATCTGAAAGCAAAGTCACTTATAACAAGCCTAAGAAGTTTGTGAAACAGGCATATGGTAAAATAGATGGTGGTACAACTGATAAATACTCTTCTAGTAAAGTAAGTACAGATTATATAAGTCGTAATGGAAAATTATATTACAGAATTATATTTACTCCAAATTCGAATGAAGAAATCAGTTTTACTGATATATTACCTAAAGGTACAAAATTAGTTAAAAAAGGAGAACGTGCAGATTATAAAACTGCGGGATTTAAAGACAATCCAGAGGACCGTGGATCACCAGAAGTAGTTTATCACATTAACGATAATTTTGAATATTATTGTGATGGCAATTCTGAATTTACAACGCTTAGTAAGCATTTCGAGTATTCATATGATGAAAGTGCTAATAAGGTAACATTCACATTTAAACCAGGCTATAACCAAACAGATGGTGATTGGGGTTCGGGGAAGAGAGATCATCCTAATAGTCCAATTGCAATATATTATGCTGTAGATATCACTTCTGATGAATTCTGGAAAGATTTAAAAAATGAGAATAAAGAATATACAAATACATTAGAATATGAAGGAAATAAACAGGAACAGCATACTGAAGTAGAACGTGAAACTAAGAATGTAACAAAAACAGCAAAACAGATTGAGAACTCTACAAAAGTAGAATACTCAGTATGTATTAATCCTGCTGGTAAAGATTTAAATCCTAAGTCAGATAAACTAGTTTTAGTTGATAAACTAGAAAATTTAGAATGGACTTCTTATACTTCATATCTAGATTTGTCTAGTTTGAAAATTTATGAGTATGATGGAACAAAAGAAGATCATAGAGGCAATGTAATAGATAGTAGCAGATATAAAGTCCAGTATGATGAAGCAAATCATAAATTGACAATCACTTTGCCAGATGAATTGGCATGTGTTCTTGTTTATGCATATGATTTTGATGTGGGTACTGCGGCTAATCCAACTATTAGAAATAGTGTTTCATTATTAGAAGGAGAGAATGCTTCTTCAGTAGATACAATAATTGATACTACTCACTCTTCAGCAGGGGTTGTTAAAGGTAAAATGACTATTTATAAAGTAGATAGTAAAGATTATTCTAAGTTGCTTCCAAATGCTAAATTTAAATTATCTAAATATGATCCAACTACAAAAGAATGGAAAGGAATACAGAAAGAAAATTCTGATGAGTATGTCACAAATGATCAAGGAGAAATTGTTTTCTCTGGTTCAAGCGAGGATAAGTTCTTAGTAGCAAATACATTATATAAACTAGAAGAAATAGAAGCACCAACTGGATATGACAAGGATAATAATCCACATTATTTTGTACTTTATCAAGCAGATCAAAATAAGACAAAGCAGGATGCGAAAGATGCTTTAAGTCAACAGGGTATACCTGGTGTGAATCTTGATAATGATGTATTATACATTCCTAACAATAAAGAGGTTTCTTTATATGTTCCAAATAACTCTAACAGCATTTCTGTAAAAAAGGTCTGGGTTGATCAAGAGAATAAGGGAACTCAGCCAGGTGCAGCAAATGTAAAACTTCAGTTATATAAAGTAACAAAGAAGAAGAAAACATGTAATGTCACACTTCATTTTAGCGGCAATGAGGGGGGCAATGTCACAAAGACAGTGCAAGCTGCTCAGAATAAACCGTTATATATCGAGGATTTTAATTGGGGTACTAATGAAAATTTTGTAGAAAGTAATTTTGAAGTTACAAAAGACAAAAATAATTTTGGAACAGTAAATTGTAAGAATGAGAATGGTAAATTGATTCTAGGAATTCAGACAAATTCAATTACTGGGGACTGTGATATTTATATTACAGCTAAGAATAATGCATTTTACTTTAGTGTGAATGATATTACTATTACTTCTGATGAACCTGAAGTAGAAACAACAGAAAAGCCTGAAGGTAGTCCAGTGATATTAGATGTTTCCAATGGCTGGTCTTATACTTGGAAGAATCTACTTTATAAATCAGACAATGGGGAAGATTATTACTACATTGTAGAAGAAGTCAATGCACCTTCAGGATATCAGGTATCTTATACAAACAATGATGGTATTCAAGAAGGAGATATTACAGTTACTAACAAGAAGTTAGATAACTATGATCTTCCAGATACTGGAGGATTCGGTACTTTTGGTTATTACGCAATTGGGGCCCTATTTATTACAGCGACTCTATTTGCTTATATAGCAAATATAAAAAAGAAGGGGGCTTATAACTAGTAATAACAAACATTAATATGTGTATTTCAACGAGGGAAGAGTTTTATTAAAAAATGGATATCATATGGACAAGGAGGAAAAACGATATGAAACTATTTAAAAAACTCGCAAGTTTCATACTTGCATTCGCAATGGTTATGGCAATTGCTATGCCATCAGTAGTAATGGCAGCTGATAATGGTTCTATTACTATTACAGGCGCTAAAGCTGGTCATACTTTTGAAGCTTATCAGATTTTTACTGGTAAAGTATCAGGCAATACACTTTCAAATATTGAATGGGGTAATGGTGTTAGCGAAAAAGGCAAAAAAGAATTAGGAGATGCAAAGGAAAAAGCAAAAACATTAAATGATTCTAATTCTAAAGAATTCGCTTATACAGTATCTGGATATTTAACAACTCCAGCAGCTAGTGCAAATACTCAAGATACTTCTGGAAATTATGTAATTTCTGGACTAGAACCTGGCTATTATTTAGTAAAAGATAAAGGTCCAATTACAGGACAGGATTCTTATACTAAGTTTATTCTACAGGTTGTAGGTGATAAAACTGTAGCAGTGAAAAAACAAGTTCCTGAATCCTTCAAAAAGGTAAAGGATAAAAATGATACTACAGGTACAACAACAGACTGGCAGGATTCTGCTGACTGGGATATTGGTGACAAAGTTCCATTCCAGTTAACAGGTACTGTTGCAAGTGATTATAAAGAATATAAAGCTGCTTATCAGTTAGTATTCCATGATACTTTATCTGCAGGTTTAACATTTGATAAAAATTCAGTTAAAGTATATACAAATGATAGTACTGATCCTATTTCTGCAGATCAGTATACGGTAACTTATCCTGCAACTGATGGACATACATTTGATGTAACTATTAAAAATGTTAAGGCTTTAGATGGTACAGTTACAAAGATTAGAGTTGAATATGAAGCAACTTTAAATGAACATGCTGTTATTGGCTCAAAAGGTAATCCAAATATAATGCATATGGAATTCTCTAATAACCCAAATAGTTCTCAGGGTGGAGAAAAAGGTGAAACACCTGAAGACAAAGTAATTGTATTCACTTATAAGGCAATTGTTAATAAAAAAGATTCTGCTAAAAATCCATTAACTGGTGCTGAATTCACTTTATATAAGAAAGTTAATGGAAACTATGAACCAGTCACAAAAGTTTTATCAACAGAAAATGAAGGAACAACTTTCACATTTACTGGTTTAGATGATGGTGAATATAAATTAGAAGAAACAAAAACTCCAGAAAACTATAACACTATGGATCCAATTGAATTCAAGATTGAAGCAACTCATGATGAATTAAAAGATGACCCAAAGTTAAACACTTTAACTGGAAACAAATTAAGTGGTGAAGTGTTATTTACTACAAATCCTGCTGAAGGAACATTAGAAACTGACGTAATCAACTACAAAGGTTCTGAACTTCCTGAAACAGGTGGTATGGGTACTACAGTATTATATGCTGCAGGTACACTTATGATTCTTGCATCTGCTGCATTCTTAGTAATGAAGAAAAAAGCAGAAAGTAAGTAATATAAAACAATAAGGAGTGTCCTATAATGACAAAGAAGTTAACCAATGCATTTATAGCTTTAATATTCATTATGGGGCTTTCCTTACTTATTTATCCTAGTTTCAGTAACTATTGGAATCAAAGACATCAAACAAGAGCTATTGCTGGATATGAAGAAAAGGTAGAAAACCTGACTGATAAACAATATCAAAAGCTCTGGAATGATGCTACTTTATACAATACAAATCTGAAACAAACACTCTCTACTCTGAATGATCAAGAGAAGAAACTCTATGATTCAACTCTTGATGTCACTGGTACAGGTATGATGGGTTATGTGGAAATCCCTAAGATCAATGTCTCTCTTCCTATATATCATGGAACAGATGCTGAAATCTTACAGATTGCGATAGGACATATCCCAGGTACTTCATTACCAGTAGGTGGAGAGAGTACACATTGTGTCATATCTGGACATAGAGGATTACCAAGTGCACAGCTATTTACTGATATCGATCAGTTAAAGAAAGGTGATACCTTCATGCTTCAGGTATTAGATCAAACTCTTTATTATGAAGTTGATCAAATTAAAACAGTCCTTCCTACAGAAACAGATGATCTGAAGATTGTAGAAGGACAGGACTATTGTACTCTTATGACTTGCACGCCATATGGTGTGAATACCCATAGACTGCTTGTAAGAGGACATCGTATCAATAAGACAAATCTAAGAGTAAGAAGAGATTTAGTCAAAGCAGATCCAGTACTAATTGATGTATTCTGGGTAGTACTTGCAATTATTATTGCGTTTATCTGGTATTTAACATCAATCAAGAAAAAATATAAAGAAAGGTGATGACAGCAATTATATGGGGAAAAGATTAAAAAAATACATATTATGTTTTACAGTTCTACTGTCAGTCGCTGTGTTTAATTCATTCCAGGTAGCTGCTGTCAATGTCAATAAGAAATGCTCTTTGACACTCAATGAATGCATTTCAGGGTTAAATGTTCATTTGTATCGTGTCGCAAGTGTTTCGGATGATGGTAGTTATCATTACACCGATGCTTTCAAGGAAGCAGAAACAAATACAAATATTCAATTGGATCAGCTAAAAACAAGTGAAGACCTTAAAAATGCGGCTATCACATTAAAGGGATATGCGGCAAGTCAAAAAGCTCTCACTAAACAGGCAACTTCTTCTAAAGTTGCATATACAGGTCTTAAAACGGGACTCTATCTTATTACGGCAGATAACTTAGAATTAAATGGAACAACTTATACCTATTTACCTTACTTGATTTCTTTACCACAGGGGACAAGTTATGATGTATCCATTGACTTTACAAAATATTCAAAGAATTCCTCTCATGAATATAAGATAGTGAAGCATTGGATTGATAATGGGTCTAAACATCCAGACAAAATCTATGTAGAACTCTATAACGGTTCTACTTATATCAAGACAATCGTACTAGATGCTGCACATAATTATGCTTATTCATGGAAAAGTGAACAAGCTATGAATTACAGCATTAAAGAAAAGAGTGTCAAAGGTTATAAAGGTATTGTTTCTTCAGTATGCAACGATTCTAAGACTGAATATATTATCACTAATACAAGTACAGATAAACCTAAGAAAAATTCTCATGTTAAAACCGGGGATACAACAAGAATCAATCATTGGGTGACATTATTAACTGTATCAGGATTATTCCTGATTGTATTAGGTAGACTATTTAGACATGAAAAAGATTAGTCATTTATTCATGACACTAGGGTGCTTATGTATCCTAGTGTCTTGTTGCTTGTTTGGCTATGAGAAGTATCGTCAAAATAAAGAAATAAAGGACTTACAGAAACTGTATAGCCAGACCATACAACTGATCCCCGATACCTATATTCCTTCCGATAGTGGCTATTTAGATGTACAAGGACATGATATACAGGCAGTCCTCCAAGCTGGTGACATCAAGTGGGTCATAAGTAAAGAAGATAATTTACCACACTATAAGAATAAGAATATAGTCATACCAGACTTGTATTTAAAACAAATGCAGTCTCTCAAGAATAAAGATATACTTACGATTCAATCTATTTCAGGCTATAAGACTCAATATGAATTAGAAGTCATTGGTGAAGTCGATACACTTTCAAGTGATACGCTGTATATGTATTGTAAGAGTGGATTACGATATTATTGTATTAACTTAATTATGATCTAAATTTTAGTTAAAATAGAAAATATTTGTATATGTATAAGAAAAATAGAAAAAAGTGGTTGACAATGTATTGATTATTCAGTATGATAAGTTCACAAATTAAGAACTACTAAGTATAAATACAGTGAAAAGAAATAGTAGATATCCAAAAGAAGCATAGAGAGTCCTTGGGTGGTGTAAAAGGATGTTTGGAGGATATTGAATTCGTCTTGGAGTAGAGCGTTGAATGAAGTAGGCGTTTCCGGTCACAACCGTTATATTGTCAGAGTATGATAGTACTCGTTGAGATATATCTAGTGATAGATATATAAAATAAGGTGGTAACACGAAGATACACTCTCGTCCTTATAGGATGAGAGTCTTTTATTTATACAGGTAGATGATCAAAGGAGAAAAAGATTATGATTATTGTATTCAAACCAAAAACAAGTGAAGAAGATGTAAAGAAGATTCAGGAAAAGGTAGAAGCGAAGGGATTAGAAACACATTTAGTAGTCGGTCATGATGTCACTATCTGTGGTGTAATCGGTGATACGACTAAAGTAGATCCAAGAGATATTGAAGTTTCACCTTCTGTAGAAAAAGTAATGAGAGTTGAACAGCCTTATAAGCTTGCCAACAGAGCATTCCATCCGGAAGATACTATTGTGGATGTAGATGGTGTAAAAGTAGGTGGAGGCCATATGGCTCTTATTGCTGGTCCTTGTTCTGTAGAATCAGAAGAACAGGTTATTGCGATTGCCAAGGAAGTAAAAGCAGCTGGTGCTAATATGCTTAGAGGTGGTGCATTCAAGCCTAGAACTTCTCCATATGCATTCCAGGGATTAGGTTCTACGGGTTTAGATTACTTAGTAGCTGCCAAGAAGGAAACAGGTTTACCAATCGTATCAGAACTTATGAGTGCTGATGATATTGATGAATTCAATGAAAAGGTAGACTTAGTTCAGATTGGTGCAAGAAACATGCAGAACTTCACTTTACTTAAGGAAGTGGGTGCAAGAGTCAAGAAGCCTATCCTATTAAAGAGAGGATTAAGTGCAACATATCAGGAATGGATCATGAGTGCAGAATATATCATGGCAAGTGGTAATGAGAATGTCATCCTATGTGAAAGAGGTGTAAGAACATTCGAAACATATACAAGAAACACTCTAGACTTACAGGCTATTCCAGTACTTAGAAAAATGACTCATCTTCCTGTAATCATTGACCCATCACATGCTGGTGGTAAATGGTGGTTAGTAGAACCAATGGCTAAGGCAAGTGTTGCGGCAGGATGTGATGGATTACTTATTGAAGTACATAATGATCCTGAACATGCATTATGTGATGGGGCTCAGTCATTAAAGCCTAAAAAATATACTAAACTTATTAGTGAACTAAGAGAAATCGGTAAGGTTGTTGGAAAGGAAATCTAATATGAAACTAAATGTGAACTTAGGAAAAGATAGTTACCCTATATATATTGAACAAGGTATTTTAAATAAAGCCAAAGAACTTATTTCTCAAGTCTTCACAGGTGCGAAAATCGTTATTGTCTCTGACGATAACGTTTTTCCACTTTATGGAGAACAGTTGGTCAATCAGTTAAAAGACTCTTACGAAGTCTCTACAGTCGTTATTCCTCATGGAGAAACATCTAAGAGATTTGATATTTTACCTTCTATCTATTCACAGTTACTAGAAGCTAAGATTACAAGAACTGATTTATTGATTGCGTTAGGTGGAGGTGTTATTGGTGATCTAGCAGGATTTGTGGCTAGTACTTATATGCGTGGTATTAAGTTTGTACAGATTCCTACTTCATTATTATCACAGGTAGACTCTTCAGTAGGGGGCAAGGTTGCCGTAGATTTACCAGAAGGAAAGAACTTAGTCGGTGCTTTTAAACATCCATTACTTGTTTTAATTGATCCATTAACACTTAAAACATTGGACCCTCATTTCATTACTGATGGTATGGGAGAAGTCATTAAGTATGGTTGTATAAAAGATAAAGCTTTATTTGATCAATTAGCACAGTATAAGGATTTTGATGATCTTTACAAAGATATTGATGAAATTATTTATAAATGTGTAGATATCAAGAGAGATGTTGTAGAAAAGGATCTTTATGACTTTGGTGATCGTTTATGCTTGAACTTTGGTCATACAATTGGACACTCAATCGAGCAGCATTTCCATTACGAAAAGTATTCTCATGGTGAAGCAGTAGGTATTGGTATGGTGGCTATTACTCGTATCGCAGAACTTAAAGGATTATGTGAAAAAGGGACTACAAAACGTATAGAAGATGCATTAGGACATTATAACCTTCCTACTCAGGCCAATGTCCCTACAAAAGAACTACTTAAAGCCATTGATCTTGATAAGAAAAACATTAATTCAACACTATCTTTTGTTTTACTTAAAACAATAGGAGAGTATTATGTACATAAGGATCAGAAAGAGATGATTCTGGAAGTAGAGGACATATAATGACAAAAATCACTATTACACCAAAAACACTTCAAGGAACAATTGCGGTTCCAGCTTCTAAATCATTAGCCCATCGTGCTATTATCTGTGCAGCACTCGCACCAGGTATGAGCCGTATTAGTGGTATTGATTATTCAGAAGACATTGAAGCTACAATAGAAGGCATGAAAGCCTTAGGTGCGATTATTAAGCAGGAAGGCGATACTTTAATTATTGATGGTTCTATTACATTAGGACTAGGAAGAGTAGAAATAGATGCTCATGAATCAGGCTCTACATTACGTTTCCTTATGCCTTTATCACTCGTTAACTTTTCTCGTGTGCACTTTGTCGGTAAAGGAAAACTCGGACAAAGACCACTTGATGTATACTATGATATCTTTGATAAACAAAAGATTGCCTATCTTAGAAAAGACTCAGAACGTTTAGATGTTATTTTAGATGGTCAGCTTCATTCAGATATATTTGAAGTACCTGGTAATGTTTCTTCACAATTTATCAGTGGATTGTTATTTACTTTACCTTTATTACAGGGTGATTCTTTAATTAAAATCACAACACCTTTAGAATCTAAAGGCTATATTGATTTAACACTTGATATGCTAGAAAAGTTTGGTATTGAAATCATTAATCATGATTATCAGGCATTCCAGATTCGTGGTAATCAGAACTATAAACCATGTGATTACAATGTAGAAGCGGACTTCTCACAGGCTGCTTTCTATCTAGTGGCTGATTTACTCGGCAGTGATATTACACTTACTAATCTTAATATGCACTCATCACAAGGTGATAGAGCTATTTTAGATATTATGGAACAGATGGGTGGAGAAATCGTAGAAACAAGTGCGGGTATTAAAGTGGTCTGCGATAAAATCAAACCCGCCACTATCGATGCTTCACAATGTCCAGATTTGATGCCTGTTGTATCAGTGGCTTGTGGTCTAGCAGAAGGGACATCACACATCATCAATGCATCACGTTTACGTATTAAAGAATGTGACCGTTTGACTGCTTCTGTAGAACTATTAAAAGCGACTGGTATAGATGCAGTTGAAGAAGAAGACAGTATGACTATTACTGGATCAACTTCTTATAACAAAGCAGAAGTGTCAAGTTCTAATGACCATCGTATGTGTATGGCTGAAGCTATTTTATCTACACGTGCCAATGGTCCAATTACTATTGATGATAAGGATTGTGTAAAGAAGAGTTATCCAGGCTTCTTTGAAGACTTCAAGTCACTAGGTGGTGAGTACCATGAGTGCTAATTGGGGACATCATATCGAATTATCTTTATTTGGTGAAAGCCATGGGAAGGCTATTGGAATCACAATAGGTAATCTTCCTGCTGGTATTAAGCTAGACATGGATGCTATTAATAAGGATATGCAAAGACGTGCTCCAGGTAAGAACAAAATGAGTACGCAAAGAAAAGAAGCAGACGAAGTAGAAATACTCAGTGGTATCTTAGATGGCTATACAACAGGTGCACCACTTTGTGGCATCATTAAGAATACATCCCAGCATTCTAAGGATTATTCTTATTTGAAGGATAATATGCGTCCAGGACATTCAGATTATCCTGCTTATATTAAATATAAAGGATTTAATGATGTGAGAGGCGGAGGACACTTCTCTGGACGTCTCACAGCCCCTATTGTATTTGCAGGTGCTATCGCAAAACAGATTTTAAAAGAAAAAGGTATTCATGTCGGTGCGCATATTCTTTCTATTAAAGATGTGAAGGATACGCATTATCCACTAAATATTACTCCAGCTTACTTAGAAGAACTCAACCAGAAAGACTATCCTGTTATTCATGATGATATTTATGCACAGATGCAGGAAACAATCGAAGAAGCAAGAAAAGAAGGCAACAGTGTGGGTGGAAAGATTGAATGTGCTGTAACAGGACTCCCTGCTGGAGTTGGAAATCCTTTCTTTGATAGTATTGAAGCCCATTTATCACCATTACTTTTCAGTATTCCTGCTGTAAAGTCAGTTTCATTTGGTGATCTAGATGATATTACTTTACTCAAAGGAACAGAGGCGAATGATGCTTACTATTATGAAGGAGAAGAAGTCAAGACTTCTACAAACCATAATGGTGGTATTACTGGTGGTATTTCTAATGGTATGCCACTACTATTTACAGTAGGCATTAAACCAACACCATCTATCTCTTTAAAACAGAATACAATCAATGTGAAAACACATGAAAATACAGAATTAGAAATTGTTGGAAGACATGATCCATGTATCATTCCTCGTGCAATTGTTGTTGTGGAAGCTATGGCAGCACTAGGTGTATTAGATATGCTGGAGGCGCTATGAAAGATTTAAAAACTTGTCGAGAAGAAATAGATGCAATTGATAAGGAAATCATCGCTTTATTTGAAAAACGTATGCATGTTGCGAAAGATGTTATTACATATAAATTAGCTCATGATATGCAGATTTTTCAGAAAGATAGAGAAAAAGAAGTTATCCAGAAGAATGTAGATCGTCTAGAAGATAAGTCTCTTGAAGCCTATGCGAAAACGTTTGTTCAGGATACAATGAACTTATCTAAAAGCTATCAGTCTACTTTTATTCCTTTAAAGAAATATGAAGCAACAGAACTTAAAGAACACTTTAAAGTAGGGTATCAGGGTGTTCCTGGTTCTTTCTCTAATCAGGCTATGAAAAGCTGGTTTGGAGACATTGAAGGCATCAACTATCCTCACTTTGAAGATGTCTATAAGGCATTAGAAGAAGGAGATATAGACTATGGTGTACTTCCTCTAGAAAACTCCTCTACAGGCGCTATTAATGATAACTATGACTTACTCACTAAGTATGGCTTTTATATTGTAGGTGAGCAGTCTATCACAATAGACCAGAATCTACTTGGTATCAAAGGAGCTACTTTAGAAGATATTAAAGATGTCTATAGCCATGTACAGGGCTTAAAACAGACTTCTGAATTCTTAAATTCACATCATATTGAAGGTCATGAGTATTTGAACACTGCTGCAGCTGCAAAATATATCAGTGAAGCACAGGATAAGACAATAGGGGCGATTGCCTCTAGTGAAGCGGCTAAGCTCTATAATCTTGATATTATTGCCAAGGCAATACAAAATGATCAAAGCAATCATACACGCTTTATCATTATCGCAAGACAATATGAAATAAGACCATCTGCCAATCGTATCAG
>Ga0129313_1001244_pt1 | contig 16908 bp, 20 predicted proteins | sample O1105metagenome_FD_94436 | JGI IMG/M metagenome (GOLD analysis project Ga0129313, IMG submission 94436) | Orangutan group fecal microbial communities from fecal samples from Wisconsin, USA - O1105 metagenome | ecosystem: Host-associated > Mammals > Digestive system > Large intestine > Fecal... | reverse complement strand
ATTGAGCCATAGTTCTTATCCTTTCGTAAATTTTGTGTGGTAAATTAATTTTAACTGAAAGTAGAGCTATTGGCTCTTTTTATTTTATTTTTTTAATTTACACCATTATATAGACTTTATCTTCATCATTCTTTAATACAGTAAATAAAGATGCACATTCCAGCCGCCCCCAAACCGTAGGTTTATTATCGACAGATATTTTCCCTCAATACTTATCTCAAACCTCTTCTCCCAACCCTGATAATTGGAAAGATTTTTATTTACGTAATTATCTACCAAAATACGAAACAGGGTTAAAAAAATTTATGGAAAAATTTGAATGCGAAAAAGCCGCTATTAACAACGTCCAACGGGAAGACTTAATTAATTGGTATAATGATTTATTGTTCAATAAAACCTTTGCTGGATTGTATGTTCAAGATGCTATATTGCAAGATATAGCGTCAAAGCAACATGCTGAATATAAAAAGCCCTCCCCCTTAGAAGAAGGAATGGGCATTGATGGATTTATTAATGGCATTCCATATTCCATTAAAGCTGAATCATACAAAAATTCTATAGTTCAAAATATAGAAACAATAAATGCTGTCATGGTTTACTACAGAGCCGTTAAGATTTATGGCAATGCAACAGATATTGAATATTATATTGAGGAGGATACGCAGCAATGAATTACTCCATAAAAAATGAGGAAATAACAAGCTATAACGAAAGTACCATTTACCACTTTCCCAAATATACCTCTCAGTTGATTAATTGGGCAAATCAGAATGCACAGGGAACACGCCCTATAGTCGTCGGTCAAATGTCCGAACTATTTCCGGAATTTATGAATTCCGAAACCGATATTACTATCAAGAACTGGCATGACTGGTATACAGAAAGATATCCGGATGCTATAGAAAAAGCTACAGAAAAAATATATGCACAAGTTCAAAATCTAAAAGAGGCCATTCCGCAGATTAATCATGAAATGGTGAAACACTGGGTAGAAGATCTCGTTATTCAGAAAACTTTCAATGGATTGTATGTGCAAAAAGCAATTTTAGCATCTTTAGCTGAAAAAAAGAGGACATCTTACAGACTTGCCAGTCCGGAAGAAGAAGCACAGGGAATTGATGGCTATGTAGGTGAAACACCTTACTCCGTAAAACCCGACTCCTATAAAACCATGTCCCGTTTGTCAGAAACTATTAATGTAAAAATGATTTATTATACCAAAAAGAAAACCGGTATTTTCATTGAGGTGGAGGATTAATTTATCTATCAAAGAAACAGGCAGAAGATAGTTCCGCCTGTTTCTTTTTTACACTGGTACAGAATTAAGAAATTTAGTTTTGCACGAATAATCAAGCGACATATCAACATCTACATATCCTGTTCGGATTAAATGATTGTTTATGAATGTTTTGTTATCAAGATATACGTAACACAACAGGTTATCTTCTGCATCATATTTAATTTTGTCATACTTCAAAAAAACTTTTCTCTTGTGAAACTTCTCTTCTAAAAATTTGATTGCCTCATCTATATGTTCATGGTTGGACTGTATTCCTAATAAACGTACCATAAGCCCGTTGGACAACTCAATTTTATCTGGAGCAACAACTCTTTTAACATTATATAATTCTACTCGTTTTGCTTCCGATTGATCAATTTTAGAACCAAATTGTAGTTTTTTTACATCTACTTTTTTGTCCATTCTATGCGGATCATGGAAAATATAGGGTAATTGATCAAACGAAGAAACATTCCCAACATCATCTTCTGTAAATATAAAATTAGCATCATCTCCCATTGTCAGTTGCCCTGCTCCTATTTTACTTTGTATAATTGGTGCAAAATCCTTATTAATTTCATATCCAATGGAATTTCTGCCTAATTTTCTTGCTGCAAGTGTAGTCGTTCCACTTCCAGCAAATGGATCTAATACTGTTTCGCCCACAAAGGAGAACATTTTAATCAATCTTTTAGGAAGTTCTTCTGGAAACATAGCAATATGTCCCATTTGTTTTACTCCGCTGAAATGCCAGTGAGAGGAAAAATACTGTCCCCACTCTTCTTTCGTCATGGCAGAAGCTTCCTTTTGAGCTATGGTAGGTTTTGGAGCCTTTCCCAGCTTCTTAAAGATCAAAATAAATTCGTAATCCATTTTTAATATACCATTTCTCGGGTAGGGAAAACTTCCCATAATAGCTCCACCGCCAGATGTATTCATTGTGGTAGTTTTCTGCCAGATAATAGCCCCCATGTAATCCATCCCCAATGATTCACAAAAACGGATAATTTCTGTTCTGATGGGAATAACCTTATATCTTCCGTAATAAACAGAACGTGCAAACTGATCCCCTATATTGATACATAACCTACAACCATCCGCAAGAACCCGGTCGCATTCCTTCCATACAAGATTCAGATTGTTTATATATTCTTCGTAGCTGTCATTAAATCCTATTTGGTCCTCAGTACCATAATCCTTTAGCTGCCAATAAGGTGGCGAGGTAATAATTAATTGTACTGATTTATCTTTTATCAAGTTAAGTGACCGACTGTCACCAAATACTATTTTGTGTTCCGTCATAAAAATCCTTTCCTAAAATAAATTAGTGTGCAGTTTTACCTTATAAAGTGCACTCTTTCTCTCTGATACTGATCTCGTCCCTCTAATTTTTCATCCGGATGCCCAATGTATATAATATTAAGCGGAATTTGCTTTTCGGGCAACCCTAAAATTGCTGTTACCCTTTCTTCCGCTCTCTCCTGTGGATAAATACCACACCATACACAGCCAAGTTCCATTTCCGTTGCAGCCAACAGAATATTTTCCGTGGCCGCACTGCAATCCTGAATCCAATAATTTGCCAGTTTTCCCGGCAAAGCTCTTAATAAATTACCGCAAACTATAATGGCAAGTGGCGCTTTTACCTTAGAAAACATAGATGCTCCCTGCAGTTCTTCCAAAATCTTTTTATCCGTTACCACATAAAATTCCCATGGTGTCCTGTTGCATGCACTAGGTCCGGACATTGCCGCATGCAAAAGTTCTTCTATCTGTTTCTCAAAAACCGGAGTCTCCGTAAACTTCCGGATGCTCCTTCTTTTTTTCAGTGCTTCTCTGACTTCCATTTTCAAACCTCTCTTATCAGAACTACCATATTTGAATTATAACATAAAGCTATTCAAATATCACTTTCTCTGTTAAAAGATTGTCTTAAAATTATAAATCTTTCAAAACCGCAAACAGGATTTGACTTTTCCGCATAAATCCTCTATTCTAAAGTTTGGATATTACTACTGAACGGAGGACGCAAAATGGAAAAAATTGCGAGTTTCACGATTGACCATATAAAGCTGCAGCCCGGTGTTTATGTGTCCCGTAAGGATAAAGTCGGTGTGGAAACCATCACCACCTTTGACATCCGTATGACCAGCCCCAACGAAGAGCCCGTCATGAATACAGCGGAAGTTCACACCATCGAGCATCTGGCAGCTACCTTTCTTAGAAACCATAAAAGCTATAAGGACAAAACCATTTATTTCGGTCCCATGGGCTGTCGCACCGGTTTTTACCTGCTGCTTGCCGGGGATTACAAATCATCCGATATCGTTCCCCTTATGATTGAAATGTTTGAATTCATGAGAGACTATAAAGGCGAAGTACCCGGTGCCTCTCCCAAGGACTGCGGCAACTACCTGGATATGAACCTGCCCATGGCAAATTTCCTGTCCGGACGCTTTCTTGACAACGTACTTTACAGGATTGACAACAGCCGTCTTGTATACCCGGAATAACCATAGAAAGGAATTTACCACATGAAAAGAATTGGAATTATCGGTGCCATGGACTTAGAGGTTGAGCACCTGAAGGGCGAAATGCAGATCAGCCGTATCGTAGACAAAGCCGGCATGGAATTTTACACCGGCACCTTAAAGGGTGTGGATGTCGTCATTGTCCGCTCCGGCATCGGCAAAGTAAATGCCGGACTCTGCGCACAGATTTTAACGGATGTTTTTCAGGTAACCCACATCATCAATACCGGTGTGGCAGGTTCCTTAAATGCCAAATTAGATATCGGCGATATCCTTATTTCCAAGGATGCTCTATATCATGACATGGATGTCAGAATTTTCGGCTATCAGTTGGGCGAAGTTCCCCAGATGGGCTGCCGCGAATTCAAGGCAGACAAAGCCATGATTGAAGCCGCCGTATCTTCCTGCAAAGAAGTCAACCCCGATATTCACGTAGAGGTCGGCCGTATTTTAAGCGGTGACCAGTTTATTTCCGACAAAGCAAAAAAAGAAACCCTGATTGCGGATTTTCAGGGCGACTGCACCGAAATGGAAGGCGCTGCCATTGCGCACAGCGCTTACTTAAATAAAATTCCCTTTGTCATCATCCGTGCCATTTCCGACAAGGCAGATGACAGCGCAGAAATGGATTACCCCACTTTTGAAAGAGAAGCAGCAAAGCATTCCGCGAAATTAGTGGAGCACATGATTACATTATTATAAATGGAGGAATAAAACATGCCTAAATTAAACGAAAACTACTTAAACCTGAAGCAGAGCTACCTGTTTTCCGAGATTGCACACCGTGTAGCGGCTTATCAGGAAAAAAATCCCGACAAGAAAATTATCCGCCTCGGCATCGGTGATGTAACCCGCCCCATCGGCAGCAGCGTCATCAAAGCACTTCACGAGGGTGTGGATGCCCAGGGCAATGCCGCTACCTTCAAAGGCTACGGTCCCGAACAGGGTTATGATTTCCTGCGCAATGCCGTTGTAAACTATTATGCGGAAAACGGTGTTTCCATTGATGCCGGCGAAGTGTTTATCTCCGACGGTGCCAAGAGCGATACCGGCAACATTACCGATTTGTTTGCACAGGACAATGTCATTTTAATTCCCGACCCGGTTTATCCCGTTTACGTGGACACCAACATCATGAACGGCAGAAACATTACCTACATCAGCGCCAATGCGGAAAACAACTTCCTGCCCATGCCGGATCCCGCGCAGCATGCAGACATCATTTACATCTGCTCCCCCAACAACCCCACCGGCGCCGCTTACAACAAAGAACAGTTAAAGGTATGGGTTGACTACGCACTTGCCAACGACGCCATCATCCTGTACGACTCCGCATATGAATGCTTTATTACCGATGAGACCCTTCCCCGCAGCATTTTTGCAATTGAAGGAGCAAAAAAATGTGCTATCGAATTCTGTTCCTTAAGTAAAACCGCAGGCTTTACCGGCACCCGCTGCGGCTACACCATCGTTCCCAAGGATTTGAAATTTGCCGCATCAAACGGCACGGAAATGTCCTTAAATGCTATGTGGAACCGCAGACAGACCACCAAGTTTAACGGTGTTTCCTATATCGTACAGAAGGGCGCCGCAGAGGTATTCTCCAAGGAAGGTATGGCGCAGTGCCGTGCCAATATCGCTTATTATCAGGAAAATGCCCGCATCATCGCAGACTGCATGGAAAAGAACAACATCCGCTACTTCGGCGGTATCAACTCTCCCTATGTATGGTTTGAATGTCCTATGGGAATGGAATCCTGGGAATTCTTCGATTATATGTTAAACAACATCCAGGTAGTCGGTACCCCCGGCGCCGGTTTCGGTGACAACGGCAAATACTTCTTCCGTCTGACCGCCTTCGGCACCAAGGAAAATACCATTGAAGCTATGGAACGCTTCGACAAAATGCTTCAGAAATAACAGACTTCTTATTCAATAAATACATCCAAATAAGAAAACCGGCTACAGTAATATGCTGCAACCGGTTTTCTTTCATTTGCATTCCTTCTGTTTTCTACATCTGATGACGTACCACCGCATACTCATCCCCGTTTGTATAGTAGGGACACTCAAATTTGCTGCCGCTCAAAAAACGGTACATCTCGTCCTCATCCAGATTGATGGCACAGGTATAGTACTCTTCGTCATCATCGTATTCATAATTTGCACAGGTATCACAGCTTGTCTGCATCTTTTCTCTGTCCTTCCTTGTTCCCTGCCGCGCATCCTGCGGCAGGTTTCGTTTTATTTGCATCGGTCTTCTCATCCGCTTTTATTCGGTCTTCTATTCTGCACACACATTCAGCCCTTATGCAGGTAATCGTAAATCTCTCTCTTGCCTACGCCACGATCCTTTGCCACCTGCTTCATGGCTGACTTGGAGTCCATTCCGGTCTTTTCATAGTAAGCCATATGCTCCTCAATGCTCATGTCTTCCCATGCAGCAATCTGCTCCCGCTTCTTTTCTTCCCTGCTTTTTCCCGCAATCACAAGCACATATTCGCCGCGCGGGTCCTCTGTCTCATACTTTTGAAGCGCTTCCGCTATGGTTGTAGGTAAAATCGTTTCAAACTTCTTTGTCAGTTCCCTGCAAAGCGTGATTTTGCGGTTTCCCAATGTTTCTGACAGGTCTGTCAGTGTCTTTACCAGATGGTGGGGCGCTTCGTACAATATCATGGTACGGCTTTCTTCCGCTAATTCCGCCAGGATTTCCTTCCGTTCCTTTTTATCCGCAGGCAAAAATCCCTCAAAGCAGAAGCGTCTGGTAGGCAGCCCCGACAAAGTCAGCGCCGTAATGCACGCAGCCGGTCCCGGCAGACTGGTAACGGTAATTCCCGCCTCCTGGCATTTCTGCACCAGAACCTCTCCGGGGTCGGAAATAGCAGGTGTTCCGGCATCCGTAATGAGCGCAATATTTTTTCCTGCCTGCATCTGCACGATAAGCTGGTCCGCTTTTTCCACCTTATTGTATTCGTGATAGCTGGTCATGGGCGTATGAATATCAAACGCGGACAGCAGTTTTATGCTGTTTCTGGTGTCCTCTGCCGCAATCACATCCACATTTTGCAGTGTCTCTATGACTCTGGGCGTCATATCTCCCAGATTGCCGATGGGTGTTGCACATAAATAAAGCATTCCAGCCATAATTTCCAAACCTTTCTGTTTTCCCTGCATATTCTATATACGTCTTCCGGGATATATTGTCACACCGTTTTATCCTTAATATCCGTATATATCGTATATCTCTTGTGTATACACGCCGGGCTTCTCGTAAACAATCAGCGGGCTTTCCACCGTCATACGCGGTTTTGCCCCTTTTATCCCCTCAATGAGAACCATATTCGGCTCCTTATCCACATAAGGGTACACCAGCTTCATTCTCTTGGGCTCTATTTTGTATTCCTGCATCACGGCAAAAATTTCCGCCAGCCGGAAGGGTCTGTGCACCATAAAAAAATGCCCGCCGGGCTTCAGCACATGCGCTCCCTGCCCAACCACATCCTTAAGCGTACACAAAATTTCATGCCGCGCAATGGCTTTTGGCGCATCCGGGTTCTTCAGGCCGTGTTCTTCTATCATATACGGCGGATTGGAAGTAACCACATCAAAAGAAGCAGCCTTAAAAAGACTGCCTGCTTCCTTGATATCACCGGTCACTATATCGATTTTGGAAGAAAGACCGTTTAATGCCACACTCCGTCTTGCCATGTCGGCGCTTTCCTCCTGAATTTCCAGTCCGGTCAGATGAGAAGCTTTTGTTTTTGCCTCCAGTAAAATCGGAATAATACCGGTTCCGGTGCCAAGGTCCAGCACCGTCGCACCGGGCTTTACCTTCACAAAACCGGATAACAGCACCGCATCCATACCGAAACAGAACTTCTCCGGGTTCTGTATAATCTGATACCCGTTTCGCTGCAGGGTATCCAGACGCTCCTTATCCTTCAGAATGACTGTTGTCGTTTTGTCTTCCATCTTTCTTTCCATTTCTGTTAAAAGTACGGTTTCTGTAGAACTTCTGCTGTTTCTTGAAGTCGTCACTCTTGTTATTCTGCGGTCTTTCATTCTCGGGACGGCTGTTTCTGTCCGCCTTCTGCGGTCTGCTGCCCCTGTCCTGACCCGGCTTATTGGAAAAATCCCTATCCTGTCGTTCTCTTCTGTCCGGGCGTTCGCCACGTCTCTCAGAGCGCTCCGTGCGTTCCGGACGCTCCGCTCTGTCACCTCTATCGGTTCTTTCTGCGCGCTCTGCTCTGTCACCTCTGTCGGTTCTTTCTGCGCGCTCTGCTCTGTCACCTCTGTCGGTTCTCTCCGTGCGGTCGCTTCTGTCGCCCCTGCCGTTTTCCTGACGGTTCCGGTTGTCCTTGCGGGGTCCTCTGTTCTGTCCGTTTCTCCTGTCACGGCGGTTGTCGCTCTTTCCGCCGTCTCTGTCTTCCAGCTCCGCATTCTCCTCAGCGGTTTCCTTGATTTCTTCCTCCTCGAGTTTCTCCAGTTCCTTTAACTCTTCGGCAGAAAGGTCCAATTTCTCCTTCTTACCGTGCTTTCTCTTAAACTGAAGCTCTTCTACCTTATATTCACGGACTTCCTTCTCATCGTTTACATCCACAATCACCTTAACAAGCTGGCGAAGCACGTTGACACTCTGCACTTCTCCCTTGGTGCCGTCATCCGCTGTAACAAAATCCCCCACGTTGGGAAGCTTGCGGTTCAGCTCTTCATAAGTATCTTCCTCATGCTTTAAGCAGCACATCAGTCTGCCGCATACACCGGAAATCTTGGTAGGATTTAAGGAAAGGTTCTGCTCCTTCGCCATTTTAATGGAAACCGGAATAAACTCCGATAAATGGGTATGACAGCACAACGGTCTGCCGCAGATGCCGATACCGCCCACAATCTTGGTCTCGTCACGCACACCAATCTGGCGCAACTCTATTCTGGTTTTGAAAACGCTTGCCAAATCCTTTACCAGCTCACGGAAATCGATACGGCCGTCCGCCGTAAAGTAGAATAAAACCTTATTGTTGTCGAAAGTATATTCCGCATCAATCAGCTTCATTTCCAGTCCGTGCTTCTTGATTTTTTCAAGGCAGATGCGGAACGCTTCCTTTTCCTTACGCTTGTTGTCCGCCTCCTGCTCAATATCCTTCTGGGTGGCAATACGGAGCACCGGCTTTAAGGGCTGTATTACCTTGTCGTCCTCTACTTCTCTCGGTGCGCTTACTACCGTACCGAATTCAATACCTCTGGCGGTTTCCACAATCACATGACCGCCTCTCTCTATCTCAAACTGCAGAGGGTCAAAAAAATAAATTTTGCCCGCTGTACGAAATCTCACACCTATAACTTTTACCATCTATAAACCTCACTTTCTACAAAACGGCACAAAGCCGTCTTAGAATATAATACTAACCGTTTTCCTTCATGTCAAGCAGCAGCAGTTCCATGGTCAGGTCAAAGTTGACATTTGCCTCCAGACGCTTCTTAGCTTTTTCCAGGGCTTTGATAACCTTCTCAATTCCTTCGTAGGAGGTTCTGCCCGCTACTCTCTTGATGTTCTGGATTTCTTCCCGGAATACCAGGTGGTTGGCGTCATTGGTCGCCTTAAACAGAAGCACATCCCGGTACCAGATGGACAGAATATCCAGATAGTCGTTCACATCCATCTTGTATTCATTGATTTTCTTAATGGCAGCCACCATTTCATTGACATCCATTTCCTGAATGTACTTCAAAAGGGAAAGAGCTTCCTCTTTCACCTTATCAAAATCTTCGCTCATGGCAAGCTGTCTTGCTTTGCCCACGTTTCCTCTGGCAAACGCTACGCAGACCTCCGCTTTATAATCGGGTATCTGCATTTCCTCCATCAGATAATTCTTAATCAGTTCTCCCGGAACCGGCTTCATGTTCAATACCACGCAGCGGCTTAAAATCGTCTGCAGCATGGCATTCACATTGGTGGTCAGCAGAATAATTACAGCATAAGCGGGCGGTTCTTCCAGTGTTTTCAACAGAGCATTCTGCGCCTGAGCCGTCATCTTTTCCGCTTCATTTACAATATATACCTTTCTGGGACCGCTGTACGGTTTAATGGCAATATCCCCGTTAATCTGGGTACGGATATCATCCACACCGATGGAATTGGGCTTTTCATGGGTCACACGGATGATGTCGGGATGGTTGTCCGAAAGCGCCTGCTTACAGGAATGACACTCGCCGCAGGGCTCCGTTCCGCCCTTTTCACACTGCAGCGCCATGGCAAAAATCTTGGCGATAAATTCTTTTCCCGCAAACCTCTCACCGTTGATAATATACGCATGGGAAATTTTTCCCGACGAAAGAGCCATCTGCAAATGCTCTTTAATCTGCTCCTGTCCGATAACATCCTTAAAATTTGCCATACTTCCCCGTCCTTTCTTTTGTTCTGCTTAACCTCAAGTGAAAATATCCAGCAGAAGTCCCTTGATTTCTCCTATTTTATTCAAAATGGCAAGGTTGTCCTGCTCGTCCTTCACCAGCTCCTGTGCAAGCTCGTCCAGATTTTCATCAATCCGCCGAATAATACCGTATACTCTGTGCCGTCCCCGTTTATCCAGAAAATTCTCTCTTGAAAAAGAATGGGACCTGTAAACGACCTCGTTTAAGAAATCCTTAATCAGACCACGATATCGTTTCATATCCCGTATGTCTCTCTTCTTATATAAACGGTCACCCTGCATGGTAATTTCTTCCATGAGAGATTGTATTCTTGTCTGCAGCTCCGACTCTTCAATCCGGCTTGCCAGTGTAAATTTAAAAGTGCCGTCACTCTGCTGCACATCCTTTGCCGGCTGTGTCTGCTGTACCTGTCCCGTACGGTCTACTTTAATCTCCATACATCACTCCCCCTTCGGTTCTGATGTAATCTGCAATTTCCTTAATGCAGCGTTCCAAATCATCGTTTACAAAAGTACGCTCTATGCGGGCGTCCTTTATTTTTTCTTCGGAAAAATCCACCGCATCCGCTAAAAAACGCCGGCACATTTCCTCATACTTCGGCTCATCCTGCTTCCGTTCCCTGTCAAGCGCCCGCTGCAGCCGCTCGCCGTCATCAAGTGTAATCAATACCGGTTTTACCTTATCCCCGCCAAAATAATTCCGGATATGTAGGAAGGACTCGATGGTGCCAATGGAAATATAATTGCTTTCCCCGTTATCCGCCTGTCCGTCGTCCACCGTAAAATAACGCCACAACCCGTGAACGGTGCGATACTCCCGGTGCTCCACTACTTTCCCGCTTTCCATAAGTCCGGCAAACCCGTCCTCATCCGTGAAAAAATACTCCACACCGTCTGTTTCATTCACCCTTATCGGCCGTGTTGTATATGAAACAATACTCTTCAGATGCAGGCTGCTGTCATCCAGCAGCCTTTTGTAAATCGTATCCTTTCCGGTCGAACTTTTCCCCATAATATAAAAGATTTTACCCATTGCTCCGCCCGTTCCGTGTGTTTTTATACTACTTCCACTACGTGAATCATATCCGTCTTGCCAGCAATACCCAGTGGCACACCGGCTGTAATGACAACCGTGTCACCCGGCTTTACCAGACCCGCCTGCTTACTCTTGAATACAGCTTCTTCAAATAAGGAATCCGTTGTGTCTTCCTTTTTAATGAGTACCGGGTTTACACCCCATAATAAGTTAAGCTGTCTGCAAACCTTCTTATCAACGGTACAGCCGATAATCTGGCATCCGGGCTTGTAACGTGCAATCATGTTTGCCGTAAAACCGGACATGGTAACGGTGATAATAGCTGCCGCATTCAGGTCCATGGCTACTGTACAGGTTGCATAGGAAATAGCCGTGGTAATGTCCAGTGTTCTGTCGTCGGTAAGCTGCTGCTTCTGAATTCTGCAGCGGTAGTTGATATCCTGTTCGGTACGCTCCGCAATACGCGCCATGGTCTTAACCGCTTCAACCGGATACAGACCGGCAGCGCTTTCTCCGGAAAGCATGATAGCGGTAGTTCCATCATAAATGGCATTGGCAATATCCGTTGCTTCCGCTCTGGTCGGACGGGGATTCTTAATCATGGACTCCAGCATCTGGGTAGCGGTAATAACGTGCTTGCCCTGTTCCACTGCCATCTTAATCATCTTTTTCTGCAGTATCGGCACCTCTTCCATGGCAACCTCTACGCCCATATCACCGCGGGCAACCATGATACCGTCGGATACATCAATAATTTCCTTTAAGTTGTCAATCCCCTGCATATTTTCAATCTTTGCAATAATCTGCATGGGACTGTTATACTCTTTGAGAATTTCGCGTACCTGCAAAATATCTTCCTTGGTACGGGCAAAGGAAGCCGCAATAAAATCAAAACCGTGCTCAATACCGAAAATAATGTCGTCTCTGTCCACATCGCTGATGTAGGGCATGGATAAAATGGCTCCCGGCACATTGACACCCTTATGGTTGGAAACAAAACCGCCGTTTATGACTTTACATATAATATCGTTGCCTGTAATCTCTTCCACAACCATTTCAATCAGTCCGTCGTCAATTAAAATTGTCATACCGACTTCAATATCATTCTTGAGATTTTTATAAGAAATAGTGGCTCTTTCCGCCGTACCCATAATCTCATCCGTCGTCAGTACAAATTTCTGACCGGACTTCAATTCCACCTTACCGCCTTCAAAATCGCGCAGACGGATTTCAGGTCCCTTAGTGTCCAAAAGGGTAGCTACCGGAAGCTGCAGCTCCTCACGTACTTTTAATACACGGTTGTATTTCGCTAGCTGTTCTTTATGCGTTCCGTGGGAAAAATTGAAACGAGCCACATTCATGCCCGCTAACATCAGCTCCCGTAATTTTTCTTCGCTCTCACTGGCAGGACCAATCGTACAGATAATTTTTGTTTTTCTCATGTTCTGTCTCCTCACTTTCCGTCTTTTATGCGATTGTACTCACATATATGTCATTATCTATTTCTTTTACACCCTGCACATGAAATCCCTGCTGTCTGTAAGCCGCAATTTCCGTCAGAATGTCTTTTGTAAATATCTCTCCGGGTACTATAATAGGGCTCCCGGGGGGATATAAATTCACATATTCACCTGCGGTTTTTCCTTCCGCATCCTTAAGCAGAACCCACTCTTTCGGTGCATCCCAGGCTCGTGCGATACCCATCACCGCCTGCGTCTTTTTCTGTATACAAACCGGGGTGACCGCATCTGCCATCTTGTCTCTGTCTGCTGACTGCATGCCCGTATCCGCTATTTTGGCTCTCTCTACGGGCTGTGTGGCTGTATCTGCTGTCCTGCCTCTCTCCACAGTAATATACGCATCAATTTCCAGCAGCGCTTTTGTCAGCCGCTCGTACCCTTCCTTCGTATCGCCAACCGTAAACATGGCAAGCACATACCTGCCCACCGCCATTTCCGGCTGTAAATGATATTTATGAAGAAGCGTTTCGTAGAGCTTCTCTCCGTCCAGGAAACCGGTTTTATCCATGACTGCCAGTTTTCCCGGATCGGAATTTTCTTCTTTCAGGAAAATCAGATTGCGGCATGCGGAAAGCTTCTCTGTCATCCCTTTCCAGTATTCCCAGAAATTCCCAAATAATTTCTCTCGGTTTGCGCTCGTTGTCACAATGGCATCTTCCATGGCTGCTATAAAAATATAAGACGGGCTGGAGGTCTGATAAATTCCCAGAAATCTCCGCAGTCTGCCCCTGTCCACCAGCTCTCCGTTTACATGCAGGATAGCTGTCTGCGTCGGTGCCGGCAATGTTTTGTGAAGACTCTGTATCACCAGATCCGCTCCCTGCTTTACACTGCTTTCCGGCCACCTGCCGTCAAATCCCAGATGTGCCCCATGGGCCTCATCCACTATCAGGGGAATATTTCTTTTATGTGCCGCCTCCGCAATACTTTTCACATCAGCGGCAAGCCCTTCGTAAGTGGGACTTACTATAAAAACAGCCTGTATATCCGGAGTTTGCTGCAAAGCTTCTTCCACTTCCTTTGCCGTAGCCGGCAGATTGCAGCCAAACAAGGGATGAACACCCGGCCACAGATATGCTATCTGCAAGTCCCGTAGGTATGCCGCATGGTAGGCGGATTTATGTGCACCACGTACCATCAGTATTTTTCCACCGGGACTGATCACCGAACTGATTGCCGACAATATTCCTGCCGTGCTGCCGTTTACCAGAAAAAAACTTTCCTCAGCGCCGTAAACCACCGCCGCTTCTTCCTGTACGCTCCTCAAAATGCCCTGCGCATCATGCAGATTGTCAAAGCCGTCTATTTCCGTAATATCTATCTGAGTAAGCTCCCGCATTGTGTCCGTCTTAAGTCTTCTTTTGTGCCCCGGCATGTGATAAGGATAATAATCCGACTCTCCGTAGGCAGAAAGCTTTTCAAAGAGTTTACTCATTTTGCTGCGTCTTATCCTTTCTCTTGGCTCCATGCCCTTTCAGAATACGGAAAGTTTCCAGAAGCGAACACCATTTATCCGCCGTTGTCACAATCCACGCTTCCCGGCAGGTGGGCGGCACAACAGTAAGCGGCCACATATGCTTCACAATAATATCTCTTTCCCGCGGTGTCAGATTGTATTCTTTTTCGGCATTTTGAAGTGCCCTCTGTGGATGTCTGAATCCATGCAGATTGGTAATTCCGACATGTGGATGCTTATGCCAGTCATAAAGGAAATAATCATGTAACAGGGCACCTCGCACCAGCTCATTACGCTTACAGGAAATCCCCATTTTCGCTAATTTGTCACTGATGGCGAGACTGTACTTTGCCACATTCATGCAATGACTGTTGACTGTCATATCTCCGTGCTGTACATGAAACTTCGTCCGGTTAAAATTCTTCGACTGGATAATATCGGAAGCATTCTTTTGGATTTCCCGGTAAAGATTCCGCTGCTTTATGTAATTTTGTTTCCATTTTTCCGCACGGCGTGCGTTTCTTGTCCTTATTTTATCCATAGGCATATTATAGCATCTCTTATCATAAAAACATAGCCAAATACATCAATCTTTACACAAAAATTACCTGTACAAGGAGCATATAAACGATGGTTCCCGTGCCGATGCTTAACAACGTATTCTTTTTCCAAAGATGCAGAACTACCACAAGCGCCACGGCAATCATCTCCGGCAGTCCGTGATTACCGGAGAATAATGTCACTCCTTTTAAACAATACACCACCAATGTTGCCATAATGGCACAGGGCAGCACCCGTCCCAAATACTGTACAATCTCCGGCACCTTTCTTTTTCCAAACACTAAAAAAGGGAAGAAACGGATTGCCATGGTTGTCAATGCGCTTACTGCGATAATTAAAATAGAATGTGTCATGCTTTTGCTTTCTCCTCTTCTCCCGGCTTGTCGTCCGCCCATTTGCGGAATACAATCAGCAATATGGTGCTGCAGGCAAGAGCCGGCAGCAGGAAGCTGTCCGGTCCGAGCAGTGCCAATGCCAGAAGCGCCGTTAAAAATCCTGTCAGTGTGGAGAAATGCTTCTTATTTTCCAGCCACTGGTTTACCACGATTACCACAAACAATGCCGTCATGGAAAAGTCAACTCCGGTGCTGTCAAATGAAAGCCACTGTCCTATCAGCGCCCCCAATACCGAGCCGGTAATCCAGTATATATGGTCAAATAAAGAAATCAAAAAAGATATCTTCTTTTCATTCAACCCTTCCGGTACTTTCAAGCTGCATAAAACGGAATACGTCTCATCCGTCAAAGAAAATGCCATATAAGGGAATGCTTTTCCCATCTCCCTGAATTTTTCAATAAAGGACAGACCGTAAAAAAGATGCCGTCCGTTAATAAACAATGTCATAACAAACGTATTCATCAGACTCTGTGCTCCTGCAAGCAAGGTTACAAGCATAAACTGCATGCTTCCCGCGTACACAAAAATGCTCATAAAAAAAGCCCAAATAAAATTATATCCGGCATCCTGCAGCATAAGTCCGAAGGCTATTCCGAGAAAAATGTATCCTAAAAGAATAGGAATGGTCTGTGTAAATGCAAATAAATATTCATTCGCATATTGATTTTTTTTCATGTTGATTTTTCTCCCAAATCTTGTGCAGAGCCATTATACAATAAAATTTCTTGTCCTACAACATGACAATTTTAATCTATTCCCAATTTTGGGCAATAAAAAAAGACCTTTTGAGGTCTCTTTAGTGAAGCACGGGGGATTCGAACCCCCGACAACTTGATTAAAAGTCAAGTGCTCTACCGACTGAGCTAGTGCTCCTTATTTTTTTACATGATAAATGCCCAGAACCGGAATCGAACCAGTGACACGAGGATTTTCAGTCCTCTGCTCTACCAACTGAGCTATCTGGGCATTTGTGATTTTTACTTTCGTAAAAACCTGAGTAGCGGGGACAGGATTTGAACCTATGACCTTCGGGTTATGAGCCCGACGAGCTTCCAGACTGCTCCACCCCGCGATATTCATATTTACATTATATGTGGTCTGTGGGTGATTATACCACATCTCGCACCGAAGTGCAATGGATGGAGGTGGATTCGAACCACCGAAGCAATTTGCAGCAGATTTACAGTCTGTCCCCTTTGGCCACTCGGGAATCCATCCATATAAAATATTAAATTGACAAAAGTCAAAAGCCGATGATCGGACTCGAACCGATAACCTGCTGATTACAAATCAGCTGCTCTGCCAATTGAGCCACATCGGCATTGTATTATGAAATAACTCATTATACAGTGAAAATGGGGCCTATAGGGCTCGAACCTATGACCCTCTGCTTGTAAGGCAGATGCTCTCCCAGCTGAGCTAAGACCCCATAATACATCGCTTGCATACTGCAAAACAACGACCCAGATCGGACTCGAACCGACGACCTCCGCCGTGACAGGGCGGCGCTCTAACCAACTGAGCCACTAGGCCACAAAGGCATTGTGCCTTCAAAACCGAACATTGAACTTCTTATCTCTCTTTTCAGACTTCCGTCTCCTGCCTTCTGGATAAGCCCTCGACCGATTAGTAAAAGTCAGCTGAACACATTACTGTGCTTACACCTCTTTCCTATCTACCTCATACTCTCTAAGGGGTCT
>Ga0129313_1001242_pt1 | contig 16928 bp, 8 predicted proteins | sample O1105metagenome_FD_94436 | JGI IMG/M metagenome (GOLD analysis project Ga0129313, IMG submission 94436) | Orangutan group fecal microbial communities from fecal samples from Wisconsin, USA - O1105 metagenome | ecosystem: Host-associated > Mammals > Digestive system > Large intestine > Fecal... | reverse complement strand
CTGCCCGCAGGACGTATCCACGCCATCGGCACAGGTTGTTTCCTCGCTGAAATTCAGCAGACCAGCGACGTTACATATCGCATCTACGACTTCAAGCGTAAGGACAAGGACGGCAACTACCGCCAGCTTCACACCAAAGAGGCGGCTGAGTGCATCAACTACAACGTGGAAAGCAACTACCGCACCGACTACACTCCTGTGAAAAATCAGGGCGTGTCGCTCGTGCAGTGCCCCTATTTCTGCACTGCTGTCTACGACCTCGACGAGCCGATGACTCTCGACTACTCTGAGCTTGACAGCTTCGTCATACTCATCGGTCTGAAGGGCAACGCCACTATCACCGACAACGAAGGCAACACCTTCACTCTGCAGGCTGGTGAAAGCGTGCTCGTACCTGCCACAACCGACACTCTGAAGGTTGAGGGCAGCATTAAGTTCCTTGAGACTTACGTGTAAACGACGGCTCTTGCTGCTGACAACACGCTTGTGAATGTCGGCGGTGTGGGGGCTTGTATGCCTTATCTGTAGGCATGCAGGCCTTACCTATAGGCATTGCAGACCTCTATCTGCATATTTTGTGAGAAGCTAAACTGAGCGTCCTCAAAAGAGGTCGGCGTGTGAAATACAATTGTATAGACCACGTCTGCCGCTTTTGGGGACGCTTGTTGTTTGTACTATGAATGGGCTTTGGCAGACTGTAATAAATGCCCTTGATTTCTGATTAGGCTCTGTTGACAAAATGATAGTGCCCTTTTGGCTTTGTCAAATGGGCGTAGTGAGGATGGCACGCGGCTTTTAACTAATGTTAAGAATTGGCGTAAGCTTAAGCGGCGGAAATGTGGCAATGTGTCACTAAAAGCGCTGTGTTGCTTTCTTTGTGTATTTTCGCTTTTCTCTCCACATTGTTATAATAAAAACAGAAAGAGCCAACGACACCTTTGGGACGGGTGCTGTTGGCTCTTTGGCTGTTATGATTTTATGTCTGATATTGGCGCTTATCGGTTGCCGTACATGTTGTCGTAGTATTTCTGGTAGTCGCCGGAGGTGACGTTATCCATCCACTCTTGGTGGTCGAGATACCAGCGCACGGTCTTCTCTATGCCCTCTTCAAACTGTAGCGACGGCTCCCAGCCGAGTTCGCTCTGCAGCTTGCGTGAGTCTATGGCGTAGCGCATGTCGTGGCCCATACGGTCGGTGACGTGTGTGATGAGGCCGAGGTCTTCGCCCTCCTTGCGGCCGAGCAGACGGTCTACGGTCTTGATGAGCACGTGTATGATGTCTATGTTCTTCCACTCGTTAAACCCTCCGATGTTGTAAGTGTCTGCCACCTTGCCCTCATGGAATATGAGGTCTATGGCGCGGGCGTGGTCTTCCACATATAACCAGTCGCGCACGTTGAGGCCTTCACCATAGACTGGCAGTGGCTTGCGGTGGCGTATGTTGTTTATAAACAGCGGTATGAGCTTCTCCGGGAACTGGTACGGGCCGTAGTTGTTGGAGCAGTTGGTCACGATGGTGGGCATGCCGTAGGTGTCGTGGAATGCGCGCACGAAGTGGTCGCTGCTGGCTTTGGCTGCGGAGTAGGGTGAGTGTGGGTTGTATTTTGTCTCTTCTGTGAAAAACTCTGTGCCGTAGGCGTGGTGGTGTTCGGAGCTTGCCTTAGTGGTGAAGGGGCTTTCTACGCCTTCGGGGTTGGTGAGTTCGAGCGCACCGTACACCTCATCGGTTGAGATATGGTAGAACCGTTTGCCCTCGTACTTCTCCGGCAGACTCTCCCAATACACCTTCGCTGCCTGTAGAAGAGAGAGTGTGCCCATCACGTTTGTTTGCGCAAAGGTGAACGGGTCCTTTATGGAGCGGTCTACGTGGCTCTCTGCTGCCAGGTGTATGATGCCGTCGACATGGTGCTCTGACATAAGGTGCTGCACGAGTTCGAAGTCGCAGATGTCGCCCTTCACGAATGTGTAGTTGGGCCGGTCTTTTATGTCGTCGAGGTTGGCGAGGTTGCCAGCGTAGGTGAGTTTGTCGAGATTGATGATGCGGTAGTCAGGATATTTATTGACAAAGAGTCGCACTACATGCGAGCCTATGAATCCTGCGCCGCCTGTGATGATGATGTTGCGCATAATGGTAAATGTTAGGTATGAGGGGAAAATGTGTTAGCGATTGACAGCCAGCTGCTTGATGCACACTTTCAGCGAGTCGGTCCAGTAGGGCACCTTTATGCCGAACGTGGCTTTCAGCTTGCTCTTGTCGAGCACGGAGAAGTGTGGACGTTTCACGGGGCTGGGGAACTCTTCGCTGTAGCAGGGCTGTATGTCGCAGCTGTTGCCGCTGAGTTCGCATATCAGCTTGGCGAAGTCAAACCACGAGCACACGCCTTCGTTGGAGAAGTGGTATATGCCTGTTTTGTCGAGCTGGTCGCTGTTGATGATGTGGGCGATGACGTCGGCGAGGTCGCCAGCAAAGGTCGGTGTGCCCACCTGGTCGAACACCACCTTCAACGTGTCGTGTGAGGCGGTGAGACTCTGCATGGTCTTGACAAAGTTTTTGCCCCATTGCGAGTATAGCCACGCCGTGCGTATGATGATGTGGCGGCAGCCTGTGGCTGCGATGCTTTGCTCGCCAGCGAGCTTTGTCTTGCCATACACGCCGAGAGGACAGGTTGGCCAGTCTTCGCGACAGGGCGTGTTGCGGTCGCCCTGGAACACGTAGTCGGTGGAGACGTGTATTAGTGTGCCGCCCACCTCTTTCATTGCTGTCGCGAGATGGCCCGCAGCAGTGTTGTTGAGCAGGTTGGCGACGTCGTAGTCGCTCTCTGCTTTGTCCACGTTGGTGTAGGCGGCGCAGTTCACGATGACGTCTATTGCCTTCTCTTTCACCATCTGGCGTATCGCCTCCAGGCTTGTGATGTCGAGTTTGTCGTAGCCTTCTGCCACGTCTGTAAACACGAACGAATGTTTGCTCTCTGTTGCCACGCGCTGCATCTCGTGTCCGAGTTGCCCGTTGGCGCCTGTTACTAATATGTTCATTGCTATGTGTTCGCTGTAAAAATATGGTTAAATCCTGACGTCGATGTCAGTGTTTCGGGGTGGTGATAGGGTCAGATTTTGACGTCGATGTCAAACGGACTGTCAAAGTCTTTGAGCATCTGGTGCTTCGTGTCCTTCTCCGAGAGAATGGCTTTGTCGGTCGGTATGCGCCAGTCTATGCCCAGGCTGTCGTCAAGTATGGATATGCCGCCGTCGGCTTCGGGGTGGTAGAAGTTGTCGCACTTGTACTGGAACACGGCTGTTTCGCTCAGTACGGCAAAGCCGTGGGCAAACCCTTTGGGTATGAAGAACTGTCGGTGGTTGTCTTCGGTCAGCTCCACGGCGACGTGACGGCCGTAGGTCGGCGACCCCTTGCGTATGTCTACAGCCACGTCGAGCACCGCTCCTTTGACGCAACGCACCAGTTTGCTCTGTGTATATGGTGGGCGTTGGAAGTGCAAGCCACGCATTACGCCGTATGACGACATGCTCTCGTTGTCTTGACAAAACTCTATATGGCCGACCTTCTCGTCGAACTCGCGTTGTGAGAAACTCTCGAAGAAGTAGCCACGTGCGTCTTTAAACAGGCGCGGCTCTATGATTACGACTCCTTCTATGTCTGTCTTTATTACTTCCATGTATTCCTTTTGTTTTGTTTTTGCTTTAGTTTTCGAGGCTCTGGCGGTACCATTCGTACAGTCGGCGCACTCCTTCCTCTATCTCAACCTTATGTGTCCAGCCTAAGGAGTGGAGCTTTGCGACGTCAATCAGCTTGCGGGGAGTGCCATCGGGCTTAGTAGAGTCAAACTCTATCGTGCCTTCAAATCCCACCGCCTCTGCCACTAGCTCGGACAGACGGCGTATGGTCAGCTCCTTGCCAGTGCCTACATTAATGTGGCAGTTGCGTATTTCGCCCAGCGACGGGATTGCTCCGCCGCGGCCTTCAGAGTTGTTTCGGTCCACCGCGCCGTCGGTTTTGGCGCCGTAGAATACCGAACTGTACTTGTCAATGCCTATTATGTCGCTGAAGTCGACGTTGAGTAGTACATGCACACTGGCGTCTGCCATGTCGTCGCTCCATAGGAATTCGCGCAGCGGACTGCCCGTTCCCCACAGCGTCACGCGGTTGTCGCCGATGCCGTAAAACTCCAGTGTCTTCAATATGCGGTCGCGCTGATTGCTTCCGTCGACGTTGCCCTCGCCGATAATGGCACGCAGTCGGTCGGTCGGGTTGACCGGTCGCTTGTCCATATCGCGGCAGATGCTGTCCCAGTCGCCCTCGTGTATGAGTTTCGCAAGATAAACTTTGCGCATCATGGCGGGCATGACGTGTGAGTTTTCGAGGTGGAAATTGTCGTTAGGTCCATAGAGATTGGTGGGCATGACGGCAATATAGTTGGTGCCATACTGTAGGTTATAGCTCTCGCACATCTTCAGTCCGGCTATCTTTGCGATAGCATACTCCTCGTTGGTGTATTCGAGTGGTGAGGTGAGCAGTGCGTCTTCTTTCATCGGCTGCGGTGCGTCTTTAGGGTAGATGCATGTTGATCCGAGGAAGAGCAGCTTCTTAACGCCGTGGCTGTAGGCGTTGCTGATGACGTTGCACTGCATCTTCATGTTCTGCATTATGAAGTCGGCGCGGTACAATGAGTTTGCCATGATGCCACCGACAAATGCTGCTGCGAGCACCACGGCGTCGGGACGCTCTTCGTCGAAGAACCGTTCAACGGCGTATTGGTCTGTAAGGTCAAGCTCTGCGTGCGTGCGTCCCACGAGATTGGTGTAGCCGCGTTGCAGCAGGTTGTTCCAGATGGCCGAGCCTACGAGCCCGCGGTGTCCGGCGATATAAATCTTGCTGTCTTTGTCTAACATAATAATTGTCCCGCCTCTTTGCTGTCATGGCTGTGTCGTGTCGTCCCTGTCAGCAGGGCTGTGTGGCGCCGTCATGCGGCATAAGGTGGTATATGATGGGTTGTCTTGTTCTTATTGACGAATCTGTACGTGCCGTTCGTCGTCTTATTTCACTATGCCTTTCTCAAGATATTCGGCGAGATTGCAGCGCACCTTCTGCCCTGCGTCTTCGGCGGCAACCTTTGCCATGTCGCTGTCTACCATGATTTGCACCAGCTTTTCAAACGGCGTCTTCGACGGATTCCATCCCAGTTTGGCGCGCGCTTTGGTGGGGTCGCCCCACAGGTTCACCACGTCGGTGGGTCGGAAGAAGTCGGGCGACACCTCTACGAGCACCTTGCCAGTGGCTTTGTCTATGCCTTTCTCGTTGATGCCCTTGCCCTGGAACTCCAGCTCTATGCCCACATGCTTGAACGCGTGGTAGCAGAACTCGCGCACGGTGTGCTGCACTCCGGTGGCGATGACGAAGTCTTCGGGTGTCTCATGTTGCAGAATGAGCCACATACACTCCACATAGTCTTTGGCGTAACCCCAGTCTCGCAGCGAGTCGAGGTTGCCGAGGTATAGTTTCTCCTGTCTGCCCTGCTTTATGCGCGCCGCTGCAAGCGTTATCTTGCGGGTCACAAACGTCTCGCCGCGTCGCTCGCTCTCGTGGTTGAAGAGTATGCCCGAACAGCAGAACATGTTGTATGCCTCGCGATATTCCTTCACAATCCAGAAGCCGTAGAGCTTTGCCACGGCGTAGGGTGAGTAGGGGTGGAACGGTGTGTTCTCGTTCTGCGGCACCTCTTCCACCTTGCCGTACAGCTCCGATGTAGACGCCTGGTACATGCGGCAGGTGTCGGTGAGTCCGCACTGGCGTATGGCTTCGAGTATGCGCAGCACTCCTGTAGCGTCGACATTGGCTGTGTACTCAGGAGAGTCGAAGCTCACCTGCACGTGGCTTTGTGCCGCGAGGTTGTAGACTTCGGTAGGGCGCACCTTGTTCATGACCTGTATTATGCTCATTGAGTCGCTGAGGTCGGCGTAGTGAAGGTGGAAGTTGGGCTTGCCTTCGAGGTGTGCTATTCGCTCGCGGTAGTCTACTGACGAGCGGCGTATGGTGCCATGCACGTCGTAGCCTTTCTCCAGCAGCAGTTCTGCCAGATATGAACCGTCTTGTCCGGTGATGCCGGTGATGAGTGCTGTCTTTCGCTTTTCCATTTATGTGGGATTGTCTTGTTTTTCAAATGTGTGTGAGGCTGTGCAGCCTATCTTATGCAAAGATAGTGCAAGTGAGGGCAATGTAAGCTGGCTTACTAATTGCCGAGTGCAGCCTATCTTATGCAAAGATAGGCAAAACGGCAGACACTGCAAAACAAATCTCTTTGTTTTTCACCTTGTTGCGCAGCAATTATGCGTGAGGTTCGGGTTCCTGTTTTCGTGCGTGGTGTGGGCGGTCGCGTCGTGGTGTGGTGTGTGTGTTAACATTCTTTATTTGTTTTCGCTCGGCTTATATGGTGTTTTATCTATATCTTTGTGTAAAATACTCAATCAAAACCTTTTGCATTGAATAAAAACATATTGTTCCACCTAATAATAAAAACAGTTTAAGACTATGGCTTTAGAAAAGACATTGGTGCTGCTTAAGCCCTGTACGCTTCAGCGTGGGCTTGTCGGCGAAATCGTGAGTGTGTTTGAGAAGAAGGGCCTGCAGATATGCGGCATGAAGATGATGCAGCTTAGTGACGAGCTGCTAAGCGAGCATTACGCACATTTGAGTGAGAAACCGTTCTTCCAGCGTGTGAAAGACGCTATGATGACAGCCCCTGTCATTGCGATGTGTCTTAAAGGAGTAGACGCCATTGCCGCCGTGCGCGCTCTGGCTGGTCCTACCAACGGCCGCAACGCCGCTCCCGGCACGATACGTGGAAGCTACTGCATGAGTTTCCAGGAGAACATTGTCCACGCCTCCGACTCGCCCGAGACGGCTGCCGTGGAGCTGAAGCGCTTCTTCCGCGACGACGAGATTGTGGAGTGGAAGCAGAGCATCTTCAGCAGCTTATATGCCAATGACGAGTATTAACCCGCTCTCCCGTCATGGCGCAACGTGCTGTCAAGGCTGAACGTCTGACGGCAGATTTGAACTGACCCCATGCTGTCGGCGACGTTTGTCGGCAGATACGATATAAAGAAAAGACAGAAACAGACAGGGCTGTAGTGCCGCGTGTCGGTTTCTGTCTTTTTTAGTTGTTTTATGATTAGGCCCGATTGACAAAATGATAGTGCCTTTTTGGCGTTGTCACTACGGCCCTTTGGCGACGTCAAAGTGGCCTAATGAGGACGTCAAAGGGGCCTAATGGGAATGTCGACTGCCTTTTAACGCTTGTTAAGAATTGGCGTAAGCTGCGGCTGCGAAATTGTAGCAATGTGTCACAAAAAGCCGCGTTGCGCTGTCTATTTGTCCGCGCCCCCTTTTCGCTGTAGTGCAGCCTTGTGGCGTCATCGCGTCAGCGAGAACTTCAGACTCAGTCCGAAGTCGCGTGTCGTGGTGGGGTAGCTGCTTGATGTGAGCAGCGGCGTGTTGGTCTGACGGTCGTAGTAGAAGCTCATAGTGAGCAGACGCGACAGCGAATAGTCGGCGCTGAACGACAGCTTGAAGGCTGTGTTGCCGCTGCTTGCTGACGAGGTCATGCTGGCTATGTCGCGACTTATGGACGCCTGCTTGCGGTAGCTGAGGTCGAGACGCAGCTTGAGGTCGCTGTTATAGCCGTTGCTTCGGTTGCGCGACTGTGTGGCTGTGGCCTTCTTCTGGTCCTGGTTGTCGGCGCCGCCCTTCTTCGCCGACGATTTTATCTTGCGGTGGTTGCGCGACCCGAATAGGTTGAAGTTGCTCACGGTGTAGCCCATGCCTACCACCCAGTCGTGTGATGACGACTCGTTTATCTGCACGCTCGTCATGCTGAGGTTGAGGGTGCGTATGGTCTTGTACTCCAGTTTGCAGGTCAGGTTGTTGTTGAACGTCATGTCTACTCCGAGCAGTGGCGAGAACGACTCGTTGATGCTCACTGTCGAAACGTTGTACATCGACGACGGGGTGGGCATGCCTGTGGTGGCGTCGGAGATGAAGCCCAAGCCTGGACCCATAAGTTCGACGAACGTAGAGTATGACTGGTAGGCGCCCACGGCGTAGATGCTCTTGTACGAGTGGTTTATGTTCACGCTCTTGAACACGTCGCGCACCCACGGCAGCTTGGCGAGTCCGCTGTAGCGCACGGTCCAGTTGGGTAGCAGGCGCGAGAGCGACGGGAATATGTCGAGCTTGCCGCCGCCTGACGAGGTGTAGGCTGCAAGGAAGGCAGGCACCATCACGTCGGCGCTGTACTTGTTCACTCCGCCGTTTGTCGGGTCAAAGGGCTTGCCGGCAAGCACGGTGCCTTGCGGATAGGCGGTGCCCGTGTAGCGGTGTTCTACGCGCTGGCGGAACGACTCGAGGCTGTTGCAGAAGCGCTCAAACGAGGCTGAGTGGTAGCCGTGCTCGGCGCTGCCCATGCCCTCGAATGCGCTGCGCAGCGAGAGGGTTGTCATGGAGAAGGTGCCACTCTGTGTGGTGGGCGACCCCTCGTACATGTACTGCACGCTGCGCGCTGTGGTCTGTGTGCGTGCGGCGTTGAGGTCTATCTTCAGGTTGCGCACCGGCTCGAGGGTGACGCGCAACTGCAGGTCTTCGGTCTTGTTGGTGGTGGCAGGTGTCGCCACGGAGTCGTTGACGAGCAGCCATCCGTGCTCGCGGGCGCGGTCTACGTATGAGTCGCCGGTCAGTCCGAAGGCGAAGTCGAGTCCTGGCGCCAGTGCTCCGGTGTTGCGCTTCTGTCCGAAGGCGTCGCCCACGGAGGGCATGAATCCTGGCAACGACATGGAGTACTGGTTTGTGTATGAGAAGCTTGCGCTGCGCACGAGCATGAGTCCACGTGCCACGGCCTGCATGGTGCGATACCACTTCTTGTTGTCAAGCGGCTCCTTTGGCATGACTGTGATTTTGAGTTTCAGTGCCGAGTCCACCTTGTTGCGTATGCTCAGCGTGTTGTTGTCGGTCTTGCGGAAGTTCAGCTTGTAGGGTTTGCCGTCGGCGGTCTTTGCCGTCACGATGAGGCGTTTGCTGTTTTTGCCGTGCTTCACGGTCATGGTGGTGTCTGGGAGCAGCGTTATCTCTTTCTCAAATCCCTTCTTGTTCTTCGGCAACTGTCCTTTCTTGCGCTCCAGGTCGGCAGACTTTCTGAGGTCGGCACGGCTTGTCGGCGAGTTGCCTTTCTTGTTTTTGTCCTTTGCGTCGGCCTTGTTCTTTGTCTTGTTGCGGCGTGCGGAGCTTTGGTTTTTGTTGAAATGGTCGTTCGCCTTCTTTAGGAAGGGTATGTGGTTGTAGAGCTTCTCAAAGTTGAAGTTGCCGTTGAGGCGCACCTGGCGGTTGTTGCTTATGGTGTTGCCGAGCGATGTTCCGTCTTCCAGATCGGAGCCGCGCATCCAGTTGTAGGTGGCGGAGTACTGTGCGTCGGCGTTCACCCAGTCGAAGATGGGCAGCAGGTTCAGCGGCAACTGGTACGATGCTGTGAACGTCTGGTTGTAGTCGAGGGGCGTGCCGAAGTGCTTTAGGCTTGTCCACACAGAGTCTTTCCACGCCTTGTAGCTGTCGGCGTAGAGGTCTTTGTTGACGGGTGTGTATGGCTCTTCTATCTCTGCATGGGTCGCACTCTGGAAGTTCATGTGCAGATTCTTTGTCAGGTCCCAGCGCAGGGAGAACTCGCGGTTCCACAAGAACTGCTGGCTGAAGGTCAGCGGCAGCTGCGATCCGCCGAGGTCTTGCATGTCGCGCTCCTGTAGTTCGTAGTAGCTGCGTGTGATTTCGGTGTTGAATCCGAGGTTCTGCGGCAGCCAGTTGAGTCCGAAGCGGCGTGGCAAGTCGAGCCACTTGCTCTTGTTCTTCATCTTCTTGAACGGCTCAAAGGGCTTGTAGACAGGCACCCACGAGTAGTTCATGGAGCCGCGCCAGTTGTCTTCTTTCTCGTAGACGGTGGTCTCGCCAGAGCTGAAGCGGTGGCTGTGGCTGTAGCTGAACGAGAAGTTTGCGGGGTCGTAGGGCATGGGGTGACGCTTCGTGGCGATGCCTACGCGCACTCCTGACAGCGAGAAGTTGGTGTTGGTGGTCTTGGTCACGGCCATGCTCTCTATGGAGTCGCGCTCGTGACTGTCTGCCGCCGCGTCGAGTGCGTCTTTGAGGCGCATGTCGGTGTCGAGCGGATTGTAGCGTGGTGAGGTCTCCTCTTTTGTTATACTATAATAAAGAGGTATAGTCACTTTGGCCTTGTCGGGGAAGAACTTGCCCAGTTCGAAGTTTGTTGTCACGCTATAGGTCTTGTAGTCGTCGGTGGAACGGGCTGCCACGCCGTCTTCAAGACCGCCGAATCCGTCGCTCACATACTTGCCGGTGACGTTCACCGAGCCGAAGTCGGAGAGCTGCATGTTGAGGTTTCCCGATGCCGCCCAGCCACCGGAGTTGTTGTATTCCTTCAGTCTGAGCTCGTTGACCCACACCTCACCGCTCTTGGGGTCGCTGGAGAGGTTGCGCACACCGATTACCATGGTCTTCACTTCGCCTAAGGTGGGGTTACCCATCACGGTGATTTTGTTGTTGGGTTTGTCCTCATCATACGCCACGTATGGACGGCTGTACGATGCGCTGCCGTTGGCTTTGGCTTTGTTGCGGGCTTTCTTCACGCTGGTGAAGAGGCTGAGCGGTATGTCGAGCATGTTGGCCTCGGGCCACACGGAGCGGCGGTCGGTGGGGGAATTCATGTTGTATTTTGAGTACCACTGGGTGAGTGAGAGTGGTATTTCGTATTCGTAGTAGTTGCTTTTGTAGTCGGAACCGAGGCGCACGAACACTGCCAGCTGGTTGTCCTGCAGGTTGGTGGTGTTGGGATCGAGCGAGTTGGCGTGTACGAACATTTGCATACGGCGGTACTGGCGCAGGTCGAGGGTGGTGTTTTTGTACACGGCTTTGGACTCGCCGTGGCCCAGATTCTCGACGTTCAGGGCCAGTGCCTGCTCGTTACTCTCTACAAGCTGGGGCTGAGAGGGGTCTTGTGCGCGGCTGATGCCAGGCGGCAGCACGTAGTTGACGGGCGACTTGTCGTTGTTTTCCTCTATGTTTACCGCGCCCATCGACATCTTGCCTTGCTGCGGAGCGGTGGCGTCGAGGGTCTGGTCGTACATGCGCCATTCGCCGCGTACAAGGTCGAGGTTGCCGAAACGCAGCACGATGGGCTTTCTGAAGCCTGTGAGGAACATGCGCATGAAGCGTATTGACGTGAAGTCGCTGATGCCGCCGAAGCGTTGTTCGAAGTCGCTCAAGGGAATACGGAACTGGTACCAGGTCACGTGGTCGGTCTGACCGTTACGCAACTTGGGCGATGCCTCGCGCTTGTCCACTATGTAGTTCTGTCCCACCACGAGGTCTTCGGGACGTATGGAGACATGGTACTGGTAGTACTTCTCGTACTCGTTGAGTGTGTAGTCTTGGTTGATGTCCTCCACATCGGGCGTCGATTTGTACGACGTGTCGTAGCCTTCGGTGCGGCTGTCGTTGTCGGGGGAGTTGCCTTGAGGGTTGTTTATGTACTTGTAACGCTGTAGTATAGGCGCCTCTATGCGGTCGAGGTCTGCTCCACGGAAGTAGTGGTAGTTGTCACCTGCGGGGTCTGACCAAATGGAATCGTAGGCGGCGCGGCTTATTTTGCCTTCAATGGCTTTGAGAAATGCCTGATATGACTCGAAGTTCTGCTCCTCTTGGTCGTTCAATCCGTTGAATCCGACGTCTTGAAGGGCACGCGCTCCCTTTGCCGACGCAAACGAATAGGTCACTGTCGCCTGTGTCGGAATCTTGCCCCACTGTGTGGTTGTGAAACTCTGTGAGCCGTCGACGGGCATTCCACTCTCGTAGAACTTCTTGCCGTCGCGTAGTATGTCTTCGCTCACTTCGCCGAGGTTGAGGTACAAGTCGCCGCCGAAGTCAGCGGCATTGCCGTCGCGTCGCGAGTAGATGAAGGGGTCGAGCATCCAGAATTCGACGTATTCGATGTTGGCAGACTCAAAGTCATTGGTGTCGAGTTTGCGCATCATGCCGCCCCATCGCTTCTCCGGGGTGTTGAGACTACCGTCGTATGCGAGGTCGGGATTGAAGTTGTAAGGACCGCGTTCGGATGGGTAGAATGCGAGGTTAAGCACGCTTAGCATCGACGTGGCGCCGCTGTAGCTGTTCTGGTTGCGCTTCGGGAACAGCTCGCGGACCGGTACTTCACGCACGTAGTGGTTGGATAGCTGCTCGAGATCGCTCTTGATGTGTGATGGAGTGAGCGACGATGAGCGGCGCGTGAAGAGCGGATCGATGGTGTACCACGCCAGTCTTGCACGGTTATAACCGCTTGATAGCGTGGCCTTGTCTTTGCTTTCAGGGAACATTGTGGGCACGCTCGATATTATCCAAGACGTCGGTGTGCTCACGTCGATGGTGTTTTTGGTGTTCTCGAAGTCGTCGATGTAGGAGGCGTTGTCCTGTGTTCCGTGGCTCTGTCCTGCTATAAGCTGCGCAAATTCGCCTGTAAACGAGATGTTAGAAGGCTGTGTAAGATGCAGGAATGGTATCTTGTCCAGCATGTTAGTGAGCCACTGACTCTCCTTCTTCCAGTTCATATTGATGCCCCACAACGTGTTGTTGAGCGGCTCGCTACCCATGTTTACCTTCGTGGTGAGCGCCTGTTCTGACAGATGTTGTATAGTACCGGAGAGCTGGAAGTTCTTTGTAAAGTCGTACTCCCAGTTCATTCCGAACATCGTTTTGCGCTGTTGGCCGTAGTCGCTGTTACTCTCCAACGACACGTTGACGGCTGTTCCAGCGTCGATTATGCTCTGATTGAGAATCGTAACCTCACCAGCGTTGTAGTCGACAGAGTAGTCTGAGTTCTCGGTGAGCACCACTCCGCCTGCTGTTACCACCACCGAGCCTTGCGGAACATTATATGCTCCGAGTGAGATGACATTGGCAGAAGAGCCCTTAAACTGTCCCGTGAGCATGTATTTGTCCTTCTCTGCAATCTGCTTGGCTACGGTTTTAGTAGAGTCATATAGCTCTGTGTAGGCGTACTTCAGCGCCTTGTCAGCAGCCACACCGCGTCCTACGAGATAGTCGTACATGGCTTTTCCAAACGGCTCGGCGTTGGGGAAGAACACTCGTCCGTTGCTCACGGTGTAGCCTTCGACGTAGTCAAAGTAGCCGTTGGAGTGTGGCTTGTTGTTATTGTCGAGTCGGTCGGCGCCGAGAGCCTTTATGATTGGCTGGTCCTTAGTTTGCGGTTCGGGTATGTAAGTGAGGTAAACGCCAGCGGTGTCGCTTTGGAATTTCACGTCCAAGCGGAACTTCTCCTTCTCTACCTGCGACGCAAGGTAGTAGACATTCTTCATCATCAAGCGCCAGTTTCCTTGCGAAGGGTTGTTGCTTGTGTTCTTCAACGACTTCACAAAGAGGGCTTTTGACACGTCCGTTATGTCGCTTGCAAACTCTCCTACCTGGTAAGTTTGGCCGCCATAAGTGTACTCATAGGCTACCGCCAGCACCTGGTCGGTCTGCAACGCGGTCTTCAACGATATGTAACCGAGGGCAGTATTGACCGAGTACTCAGACGAATTGAGAAGTCGTGCGCTTGACAACTTCTCGTAATCGGAACCTCCAGCAAACGAGCCGATGCCGTCGAGCACTGTCGATGCTTGGTCAATGTCGCGTGCATCGGCATACTGTGATGTCATGGCAGAGTACTCTGTGTTCGATCCATTGGACGGCACCTGCAGTCCAGTAGGTGCCCACTGTCGGTTGCTTATTATCGCGTTTTCGCCCAAGTCGGTCAGAGCGATGATGGAACGAGTGTTGCTTGTCGTTGCCGTCTTGTTCGTAATCCAAACCTCCACGCGGTTAATCTTGATGCCAGTAGTGAGGTTTGGCAGCGTCTTCATGCCCGCATCGTACTTCTCCCGGAAGAACTGCGAGAGGAAGAAGTGCCTATTCTCCTCATAGTTTGCCGCGTCTATCTCAAACGGAGTGAACTGTGCGCCACCCTTTGCCGACACACTCTTGGTTGCAGACTTCTTCTGCGACGCCACGAGTTGCATCTTCAGCTTTCCGAATTGCAGGTCGGTGCGCAGTCCGAAGAGCGACGATGCGCCTTTGACGAGCGACGAATTGCTTGGGAACGAGATGTTGCCAGCCTCTACAAGCTTTATTATCTCGTCCTCTTTACCGTCATATTTCAGTTTGAGGTTTTGCGAATCGAAGTCGAAAGTGGCGTCGGTGTTGTAGTTAAGGTTCATGTTCACCTTGTCGCCCACCTTTCCATTGACGTTCAGATTTATTTTTTCGTCGAAGTCTATGTTCGTAGTCTTACGGTTACGGATAGGCAATGACGGGTTGTCTATGTTCTTCATGGTGGCGCCGAACTTCAGTTCTGCCGTTCCTTGCGTCTTTATGCGCACGCCGCCAGGTCCGAAAATCTTCTCCGCTGGTCCGAGGTCGAAGTGCATATCGGTGAAGTCAAACTTCTCTTTACCCTTTGCCTGGTACACCTCATCGTTCTTGTCGCGGAAATAGCGCTGCATAGCCTTGCGCTCACTCCACTTGCGATACTCCTCGGGAGTCATCATTACGGGAGCGTTGATGTATGTGTCGCCAATCTTAGAACCTATGATGTAGCGGTCGATGGTGTCGTTGTATTCCACTTCCTGCTTCAAGTTGTCGGGGCGTTGCAGGTCTGTCGGTTGCTGGTCCAGGTCGCTGATGGTCACGGGTAGGGTGCGTTGAATCTTCCAACGCGGATGCAGAAGCGAGTCGGCTATGACGTCTTCGTCTTCTATTGCGGGCTGAGCGAGAATGCTGTCGTTGCCGTTTTTGTCGGTCTTTTGCTGCTGTTGACCTTGCTGTCGGCGTGTGCGGTCGTCCTGACGATAAGGCATAGCGATGGTGTAGCTCGCCGCAATAGCAGCGAACAACAACGTCATGGCTGTGAGAATGTTTTTCCTTATCTTCATCTTCAGATTCCGCAATGGCGAATAAACTAATGTGGTGGCGTCTATTTTATTCTTTTCAGAGCTTCCTTCACCACCATCTCCACTGGCATGTCGGGGCTTTCAGTAAGAATGGCTTTCACTACCTTTGCCGATGGGGCTGGAGAGAAGCCGAGCATGGTGAGTGCCGAAACCGCTTCGTCGGTCACCTCGTTGTTCACCACAACGGTGCTGCTGCCGTCGCCGACCGTCACCTCTTGTGCTATGCCGAGTGCGAGCACCTTGTCTTTAAGGTCTACAATGATGCGCTGTGCAGTCTTCAGACCTATGCCTTTGACGCCTTTGAGCAGACGCTCATTGCCCGACGCGATGGCGTTGGACAGCTCTGCTGGCGCTGCCGACGACAATATCATGCGAGCCGTGTTGGCACCCACTCCCGACACGCTGATGAGCAGTCGGTAGAGTTCGCGCTCCTGTTTCGATGCAAATCCGAAGAAAGTGTACGAGTCGTCGCGTCCGCCAGTGATGAGCGACTCATGCACATAGAGTTTCACTTCCTTATTGCCTTGAATGGCAGTGTATGTGTTTAGCGAAATGTTGAGCGCATAGCCCACGCCTGCCGCTTCTACAACGGCCATGACTGGTGTGATTTCTGCGAGTTCGCCTTTTATGTAGTCAATCATTGTGTTTTATTGTTATGCATTCGGCAAATATGTCCATACCCCTGTAAACAAAGTATTGGACACGCCATAATATAATAACGTGTCCAATCTCATTTTAGTATATTCGTCGCCTAATTTTATGCTATGTTTTCATCGATAGTCATGTCGTGGCATTGTCGTCGCTATTTGTCGTGGCACCGTCGTCGCTATCTGTCGTGCCTTCTTCGAGGGCAGGAATGTCGTCGAGGTCGATGATTTGCGGCAGCGGATTCTTCTCACTCTGCTTCGCACCGAGCTTCTGTAGCTTGGCGCAAGTAAGTAGAATGCTTTGCCCGCTGGGCTGAAGCTTACGCTCCGCGTCTTCAAAGGCGGTGCCAGCAGACTTCAGCGCCTTGCCTATGGCGTTGAACTTCTTCACAAACTGCCCCACGCGGTCAATCATTTCGTTGGCGAGTCGGTACACCTCCTCGTGGTTTTCAGCCTGTCTAATCTGTGTCCACGTCATGTTGATGATGCGCAATGCGGCGAAGAGCGTCTGCTCGTCGGCAATGAACACTCCCTTCTCCATAGCCTTGCGCCACATGTCTGGCTGCGCGTTGAGAGCCGTCCACAGCGCTCCGGTGTGTGGCACGAACATGATGACGTAGTCCATGCGCACCTTCGGCGGCAGCACATACGACGAGTAGTCCTTCTCCGACAGCTCCTTCACGTGCTTCTGTAGACTGTCGATATGAGCCTTTAGACAGCGCTGGCGGTCTGCCTCGTTGTCGGCGTTGGCATAGTCCATGAATGCCGTCAGCGACACCTTAGAGTCTATTATCACCTCGCGACGCTGGTCAAGATGCAGTATGACGTCGGGGCGCAGTGTGCCGCCCTCGTCGGTATGTATGGCGTTGCCGTGTCCGTCGCGTATGACAGCCTGCGTGTCGTAGTGTATGCCACGTTGCAGCCCCTGCGCCGTGAGCAGCTCGTCGAGCACCGTCTCGCCCCAGTCGCCCTGCACTTTGCTGCCGTGCTTCAGTGCCCTCGCCAGCTCGTCGGCACTCTGTTTCGCCGCCATAGACTGTCGCATCGCCATCTCTATGTTCTGCTTCAGCGCGCTGCTCATCTCCGTCTGCTTCAGCGTGGTGTCGCTCATGGTGAGCTTCATCTTGTCTATGGTCTCGCGTAGCGGTGTGACGATGAGTCCAAGCTGTTCGTTGCTGGAGTCGGCAAACTCCTTTTGTCGCTCTTTCAGCAT
>Ga0129313_1001241_pt1 | contig 16931 bp, 15 predicted proteins | sample O1105metagenome_FD_94436 | JGI IMG/M metagenome (GOLD analysis project Ga0129313, IMG submission 94436) | Orangutan group fecal microbial communities from fecal samples from Wisconsin, USA - O1105 metagenome | ecosystem: Host-associated > Mammals > Digestive system > Large intestine > Fecal... | reverse complement strand
CATAGGTCCTCTTCTTCTTGGCTGATTACTCATACTATGCTTCCTCCTTTCCGTCAGTCTCATCATTCAAGTCTCTTGCCAGCTCTGCTTCTGAAAGCTGGGATGAAGCAATCTGATAATAAGACTCACAGGATTTCAGAAGTTCTTTATGTGTTCCGATTCCTGCAACTTTTCCATCATCCAGGACAATGATCTGCTCTGCATGCAAAATTGTACTGATTCTCTGTGCTACGATGATCACTGTGCTATCCTGTGTGTTTTCTTTCAGCGCCGCACGAAGTGCTACGTCCGTCTTATAATCCAGTGCTGAAAAACTGTCGTCAAAAATATAAACCTTCGGATTTTTTGCGATCGCACGTGCAATGGACAGACGCTGCTTCTGACCTCCGGATACATTGGATCCTCCCTGCGCGATCGGACTGTTATATTTCTTATGTTTTTCTTCGATAAATTCGGTTGCCTGTGCAATTTCCGCTGCTTTCTTCATCTCGGCTTCGGAACCATCCGGATTGCCGTACAGAATATTGGACTCAATTGTTCCTGAGAAAAGTACACCTTTCTGTGGAACGTATCCAAGCTCATCCCGCAGATCATGCTGTGAAATGGTGCGGATATCTTTTCCATCCAATGTGATCGTACCTTCTGTTACATCATAGAATCTTGGAATCAGGTTGATCATCGTAGATTTACCACTGCCGGTACTTCCGATGATCGCCGTTGTCTGTCCCGGTTTTGCTGTAAAGCTGATATCATGAAGCACGTCTTCTTCTGCTCCCGGATAACGGAAGGATACGTGGTCAAATTTTACTTCGCCTTTTCTGGATTCTTCCAGTTTTTCCGGTGTTTTCGGATCTTCGATCGCTGTCCTGCTTGTCAGGATCTCATCCACACGTTCTGCTGCAACAGCTGCTCTTGGAAGCATAATGGAAACCATACAGATCATAAGGAAGGACATGATGATCTGCATTGTATACTGGATAAATGCCATCATATCACCAACCTGCATCTGCCCGTCACTGACACCATGTGCACCGCTCCATACGATCAGTATGGTAATTCCGTTCATGATCAGCATCATCATCGGCATCATAAATGTCATGGCACGGTTTACAAATAAGTTGGTTCTTGTCAGATCTCTGTTCGCTTTATCAAATCGTTCTTCTTCATGCTTTTCTGTACTGAATGCACGGATAACCGGAAGTCCGGTAAGGATCTCACGGGTAACAAGGTTCAGTCTGTCGACCAGATTCTGCAGAATCTTGAATTTCGGTATTGCCACAATAAATAATACAGCAACAACCATCACGATCAGGATTACCCCAAGTACGATGATCCATGACATGCTGACATTAGTATGAAGAACCTTGAAAACTCCTCCGATTGCCATGATCGGTGCATACATAACCATTCTCAGAAGCATAACTGCAAGCATCTGGATCTGCTGGATATCATTGGTACTTCTTGTGATCAGCGATGCAGTTGAGAACTTGTCAAATTCTGCATTGGAAAATCCAACAACTTTTTTGAATACCTTTCCTCTCAGATCACGTCCTGTACTTGCCGCAATTCTTGATGCAAGAAGTCCGACGAGTACACTTGCGATCATTCCGAGAAATGCAAGGGCAAGCATCTTACCGCCAGTTGTTAAAATATATCTGTTCTGGAGCTTATCGGTATTCACACCCAGAACACTGTAGGTTTCTTTAATAAATGAAGTTGCTGCCTGTTCCAGCATGGTATCCGGCATATCGTCCATTTTTTCTGAAATCTTATCAATAACGTCTGCTCTCTGTTCATCCGGTATCATGTTCAGGATCTCAAAGATATCTGCATTTTCGATCTTTTTCACCTGGTCATCAATCTTTTTCTGCATTTCATCCTGCTGTTTCTTGGCAAGCTCCGGATTTGCCGCAAGTGCTTCTTTCTGCTCATCTGTCATCTGGGACTGCATACTCTCTGCCTGTTTTTCAGCCTGTTCCTTTATAGAAGAAATCATATTCTCTTTCATGGATTCTTCCATCTTCTTCGTTGTATCACTTCCAGATTCAAATCCATAAGTCAGAAGCATTGGTTTCCCGAGAATATCAAAGATCTTTCCGGATTTGTCTTCATCCATCTTCACAGAATCTTTCAAAATGTATACAGCGCCATCATAATCATAACCAGTGCCGGATTCTTTCTTCTCATAGGCATCCAGCACCGTCTGCTGATCTTTTTCTGATACAAAGAGAAGCAACTTATCCATCTCTTTTTCTGCAATTGCATCCGGAATATCCTCGTCGATTCCTCCCTGCTGGATTCCGACATTGACGATGTCTGAAGTATAAGAAGGCAATGACAGATCGCAGTATGCCTGAACAATCAGAACCATAACGATTACTGCTATAGTTGTTGCATATGGCTTCAGATGCTTAAATAACTTTCTCATATAGCAATTATTTCCTTTCTTAGTAATTATTTTTATTGTCCAAATGGACTTTTACAAGGCATTTCTCTGAAAGCCTTTTCTTGAAAAAGATTGTCACTCATCTGCAATAGAAGTCTTCGGCACAGTATTTTTTCTTCTGTGCTCATATTCTTAAGAAGAGTATCTTCCGTCCTTTGAATAATATCATGCATGTTTTCAATCGTTTTCTCTCCACTATCTGTAAGATGGATCTTCGTCATACGCTGGTCTTTCTCGTCCTGCTCTTTGCGCACATATCCGAGCTTCTCCAGCTTCTGGACAGCTACATTCACAGATGGTGGCGTAATATGCACCCGGTCTGCAAGCTCTCTCTGGGACATCGGTCCCATCATCTGCAAAATTACCAGAATTCCTGCCTGTCCCGGCTTCATCTGCGTATCTTTCATCAGGTTTCCTACATACCATTTATACATATGCCCCACCTGTGCAAGCAAAAGCTGTACCGGCATGTTCTCTCTCGAGAAATCTTCACATTTAAATTTTCCCGACTTCACCATTTCACCTCCTATTGCAATTTAATTAGATGTCTAATCGTTATTCTAGTCGTATTTTCTATATAAGTCAATATTTATTCTCAATAATTTATATTTTTATAATATTTTTTACAAACAAATAATTATATGCCTAATCATTTTTCTTCACGCGAGTGTACATCTCAGACATGTAGTGCCTTTTATATAACAGGAAGTTCCTCCGGGATTTCTTATTATACGAAAAAGGACTCTTCTACCTCTTTCCAGGTAAAAAAGTCCTCTTTTTTCACAATATCTATTCTTTATATAGCTTTTCTTCTGATTTATAACGCATCAAACAGCAATTACATATCTTGCAGGAATGCCTTCACATTTTCCTCTTTTGTTGCCCATGAAGTGCATAATCTGATAACACTGTGGGTTTCATCGTATCTCTGTTGATATGTTACACCGTATTTTTGACGGATTTCCTGCAATTTCGTATCTTTCACAATAATAAACTGCTGGTTGGTATCGCTGTCCATGAAGAATTCATATCCTTTTTCTTTCAGTCCTTCTTTTAACAGCATTGCCATATCGATCGCATGTTTGGAAATTTCAAAATAAAGTCCGTCTTTAAACAGTTCCAGGAACTGAACACCGAGGAGGCGCCCTTTTGCAAGCATTCCACCTTTCTGTTTGATACAGTAACGAAAATCTTGCTTAAGACACGAATTTGTAATCACTACAGCTTCTCCAAACAGTGCTCCAACTTTTGTTCCCCCAATGTAAAATACATCGCAGTACTTCGCAATGTCCGGAAGCGTCACATCAGTTCCCGGTGCCATCAGTCCATATCCCATTCTCGCTCCATCCAGGAAAAGATAAAGTCCACATTCCTTACATACAGCAGAAATATTTTCAAGTTCATTCTTTGTATACAGTGTTCCAACCTCTGTCGGATGTGAAATATAGACCATCTTTGGCTGTACAATATGTTCATGAGACTCATCGCTCCAGTGCAGATCGTAATATTTCTTAATCTGCTGTCCGGTAATCTTTCCATCTTTTGAAGGAAGTGCCAGAACTTTGTGTCCGGTCGCTTCTACAGCCCCGGTTTCATGGACATTGATATGCCCGCTGTCTGCGCAGAGCACCCCCTGAAATGGACGCAGAATAGAAGAAATTACTGTAAAATTCGTCTGGGTTCCTCCCACCAGAAAATGAACATCTGCCTCCGGTGCTTCGCACACCTTCTTAATTGCTTCTCTCGCTTCTTCGCAGTAAGGATCTTCTCCATATCCTACTGTCTGCTCCATATTGGTCTCGGCAAGCTTCTCGATAATTCTCGGATGTGCCCCTTCTGTGTAATCACTTGTAAACAAAATCATTTCAACATACCCTCTACTTTCTCTTTTAATTCTTTTGTAGCCTGTTCAATATCCGGCTGTCCGAAAACTGCACTGATCACGGCAACTCCGCAGATTCCGTTTCCGGCAAGCTCTGTCACATTCTCTCCCGTGATTCCCCCAATTGCCACAACCGGAATGTCCACCGTCTCGCAGATTTCCTTTAAAACCTTATGATCCAGCTTTGTTGCATCTGCCTTTGATGTCGTGCCAAAGACTGCGCCGACTCCCAGATAATCGGCTCCGTGTGCCTGCGCCTTCAGTGCCTGCTCCACCGTCTTTGCCGTAACACCGATGATCTTATCCTCGCCCAGTGTCTTCCGCACGTCAAGGGCTTCCATATCACTCTGCCCCACATGCACACCATCGGCATCTGCCTTCTTTGCAATCTCAACATTGTCATTGATCACAAATGGTACATGATAGGATTTACAGAGTCTGGCAATCTCTTTTGCTTCTTCCAGGAACTCTTCCTCGCCCAGATTTTTTTCCCTGAGCTGGATAAATGTAGCCCCACCTTTCAGCGCTTTTTCTACCTGGCTGTAAAGACTTTCTCCATTCAGCCAGTGACGGTCTGTTACCGCATACAAAACCATATCTTTCTTATCTAATCTCATATTTTGCACCTTCTTCCAATTCTTTTCCTTCCATATTATAAATCGCATCGATGATCCGATTACGATATGTTGCGTTTCCATCTCCTGGCTGCATATATTTCCAGCCAGTTTCACCGGCAACTCCCATGGCACAGACTGCCGCAGCCGCCGCTTCCAGATTGTTCTCCGGATTCGCCGCAAGGAATGCCGTCATCATCCCGGAAAGCTGACACCCGGTTCCGGTGATCCGCCCCATCTCCGGGCGTCCGTTCCGGATCAAGAAACATTTCTCCCCATCACTTACCAAATCAATTCCGCCGGTCACCGCGATCACAGCCCCCGTCCGTCTGGAAAAATCCTTGATAAACGGAATCATTTTCCCAAGATTCTGCTCGGTCAGTGTATCTGCCACATCCGCATCCACACCACTTGTTGTCCCATGTCCTACTGCCAGTGTCTTGATCTCGGAGATATTCCCCCGGATCACATCAAACTGAACTTCCCGGATCAGATTCAGTGCCGCCTCTGTCCGGAAAGTACTTGAGCCTGCTCCGACCGGATCAAGAAGGACTTTATGATGCAGTTCATTGGATTTCTTCCCTGCCTTTTGCATACTCTCGATCTTGCGGGGATTCAACATTCCCATATTGATATTCAGTCCCTGGCAGATGGATGTGATCTCTTCAATATCTGTCGGCTCATCCGACATGATCGGACTTCCACCGCAGGCAAGAACCATATTCGCCACATCATTGATCGTCACATAATTAGTGATATTGTGTATCAATGGTGCTTTTTTTCGTACTTCATCCAGATATTTTCCAATCATCCTTTTCCTCCGGTAAATTATATTATTTCTTATATCTTGAAAATTGTCTCTATAATTATAAAAAGACAGATATCTGTCTGCCTTTCTTCTTTTCACTATTTCTTATTATACTCTTGATTTTCTGAAATGCAATCTGCATTTACCTGAAACATATGTCATTTCTCTTCTCGTGTTACTGTTCACAGTACCTGTGACCGGCAGATCTATAAAAAACTTCTCTCAACTATGAGAAACACGCTCCGCGAGTTTCTCAAATTATCACGGCAGTCGCCACGGTCTCGTGCAAGCACGGACTTTGACTCGTTGCTCACGTAAATAAGAAGCCGGGGCAGATGCTTCTTCACATCCGCCCCGGCTTCTTATTCACATGTTCACATGGATTTCAATATTCTATTTGCTTCCTTCTGCCTTCTTGCTCATTTCCGGTTTTACAATGAAGATTACCAGGAGAAGTCCAATCAGAGTAACAACTGCCGCTGTCCAGAATACAGATTTTACACCGCTTTGGATCAGTGCTACATTTGTCGGATCAGCTGCTGTACTCGCATTATATGCGACTGCAAATACTGCAACTGCAATTGTTCCTGAAAGTGAGTTTGCAAAGTTAACCAGAGAAGTTCCGATTCCCATATCTTCTGCTGCCAGCATTGCCTGTGCTGTCGGCGTAATGGATACAGCACGGAAACTTTCCGCAATACCTGTAACTGCAAGTGCTACAAAATAAATCATGATCGAAGCACCTGAATTTGTTACCAATGCCATCACAGCCATCGGGATCATTGCAAGACTTGTACCGATTACCATTGCTTTCCATGCATTAGATGCTTTCTTTCCTACCCATGCACCTGCGATAGTCGGAAGAATGATGGTAATCAGTGTACGAGGCATCTGCAGTGCACCTGCTGCACTTGTGGATGCTCCCATAACCTGCATAGCACCGATCGGTGCATAATAGTTCATGGCATTCTGATAGAAATAGCAGATAAATCCTACAATAAGAAGTACGGTGTAGTTTTTATTTTTAAATAATTTCATTGGGATCAACGGCTCTGCAGCTTTATTTTCAATCTTAACAAGTGCAATAAGAGCAATGATACCAATTACAAGACCTGCGAGGATCATTGGATTTGTCCATCCCATAGAAGATCCAAAGTTCAGTGCAAGCAGAATTCCGCAAAGTGATACGATGAGTGCGATCATACCCGGAACATCAATCGTAACTTTTCCTTCTCTTTTCTGATTCGGCATGTTCATTCCAATCAGTACAATACCAAGAATCAGTGGAATTGCCGGCATAAGGATTGCTACAGTCAATAATCCCATATCTGTTAAAATACCTGCGATGATGCTTCTGCCAAAACCACCAACAGCGATTGCAGTTGCAAGCATACCCATGGCCTTTGGTACATCTTTTCTTTCATTGATAAGTCCTGCGATAATATAAGGAGCTGCTGTAAATGCGCCCTGTGCAAGGCTGACAATCAGTCTGAGGATCATCAGTGGGATTAAGGATCTTACAAATGCAAATGCAAAACCTGCAAGTGCACAGATAATTCCAGGAATCACTACAATGTTTCTTCTACCAATAAGATCACCTAATTTTCCTCCGATCGGAGTCATAATTGATACACCGATCGCACCTACAATGGAGAAGAGTCCTACATATCCCATCGCATCAACGTTTTTAAGGATAGGTGCTGTTAACGTTGCAAATACCAGTCCATACATTGCTACGGAAAGCATCATGCAGATACATCCGATCTGAACCAAGTTTTTCTTTGCCTTCGGAAGCGGAATCGCAACCTGTGGCTGTGCCTGAGCCTGCTGTTCTTTACTCATATTCTTTTCCTCCTGTTCCTAAAGAAACCTTTACTCTCTATTTGTTATTTTTAAGCCACTGTGAAGCGCAATGTGCAAGACAAGCTGCTCCGATCGGGCAAACATCCTCATTAAACTGTGCTTTCGGATGATGTGCCGGATACTGTCCTCTTTCATCCAGATATCCTGCTGACAGATACATAAATGTACTTGGAACCTTTTCAGCGATCACTGCGAAATCTTCAGAAGCACTTGCAGAAATGCCCGGATATGGTGTAAGTCCCGGAATTCCAAGCTCCTGCATATATCCAACCACTTCATCGGTAAGCTTCGGATTGCAGATCAGCGGAGGAACTTCTGAGATCATCTCAATATCAACGGTTCCGTTATATACAGCTGCTGTCTTTTCAGCGACTTCTTTCATTCTGCGGACCAGAAGTTCTCTTGCTTCCGGCTTGTTGGTGCGGATCGTTCCCTGGAGAACAGCCGTCTCAGGAATGATGTTTGCTGCAGTTCCACCTGCAAACTGTCCGATTGTAAGCACGCAGGAATGTGTCGGATCACTTTCTCTTGCGATCAGTTCCTGCAATGCAAGATGGATATGAACTCCGATGTTGATCGGATCAACTCCTACATGTGGATAAGCACCGTGAGATCCTTTTCCATGGATTGTGATCTTAAATCCATCTACAGAATACATCATCGTATCCTTATCATTGTACATAAAAAGTCCGATCGGCATTTTTCCCGGTGATACATGGTATGCAAGTGCTGCATCAACCGGAGGATTCTCAAGAATACCATTCTCGATCATATTCTTGCTTCCTTCAAAAGTCTCTTCTGCCGGCTGGAACATGAATTTGATAGTTCCTTCCAGTGTATCTTCTTTTTCTTTCAGCATCTTTGCTGCTGTAAGAAGCATTGCAGCATGGAAATCATGTCCGCATGCATGTGCTTCTTTTCCTGTAGGACATGCAAATTCTTCTCCGCTTTCTTCCGGCATCGGAAGTGCATCCATATCTGCTCTCAGAAGAAGAACCTTTCCCCCTTTGCCGAGTGTAGCTGTTACCCCGTAGCCACAATCCTTCGGCTCAAGTCCGTATTCTGTCAGCTTTTCCATAACATAAGCTTTGGTCTTTGGAAGATCCAGACCAGTTTCAGCATTTTTGTGGATGTGTCTGCGGTTTGCAATTGTTTCATCCTTTAATTCCAATGCTCTTTCATAGTAATTCATACTAAGCCCTCCTTTAACTTTGTTCCTGCCATTTACATTAAAAATACTGTTCTACTTTTAGAATATTTACAGAATATTTTTATTTATTTTTGGAACATTTACAGAATAGTTATCATGATTACATAATACCAACTTCTAAAATTTTAGTCAATAATATTACAGAATATTCTTGATTTTCGTTGTTTTTACCTATTTAATCGTTATTTTTTTAATTTTCAGAATATTATGGTTGATTTATGGAAGATAATTTTATATGATACTTTTTGAGAGGTGAATGAAAATGAGAAGAAAAATTGTGGTTATTACCAGCCAGTACTTAAAGGAACCTGTCTCGCAGATCGTCTCAGAACTAAAACTAAACTGCGACATCCAGGTGGTTTCCTACAACAAATTTGACACAATATCAGAAGTTTACGATTCTTACGCCGGGGACACTGACGGATTTCTTATCAGTGGTAAGATCGCAAAAGCTGCCATTGAGTCAACTGCGCACGCTTATAACCGTCCGATTGTATCCTTTGAAATTGATACAGCCGGTCTGTACCGTGCTCTTTTGAATCTGCTGATTTCCAACCGGGATCTGGATATGGACCGGATTATTCTGGATTTCCTGATTCCGATCGACGGCGGCTGTACTGCAACCGCTTTCCTTAAGGAGCTGGACATTGATACAGTTCCACCGCATATTAACAACTGGACCAAGGCACTGACCCGCACCAGTATCAGTACGATTGAAAATCATGTCCTTTCAGAGCTGATCCGTATGTGGAACAACAATGAAATGGATATGGTTCTCTGTCAGTACAGTAATATCCTACCGGAGCTTCGTGCGCACGGGATCCCGACGATCTATCCGCTGCCAAGTGTCAGCCATATCCGGGATCTTGCAAATGAACTTCTGTCCACGATCGAGCTGGAGCACATGCGTTCCAACCTTCCGGTTATCATCAATATATCTCCCCGTAGTTCGACAGATAACACACCGGAAAATATCCAGCAGATCTATGTTTGTATGGAAGATTTCTTTAAAAAGAATCTGATGAATTGTATCCCTCAGGAAGTGGATAATCACTGCAGTGCCTTGACCACTGTGGAAATGCTGCAACATATTACGCACAATAACAAGGTCTGCGAACTGAATGAATTTCTCACCGACAAACTGCATTTTGAATGTGCTGTAGGATACGGAATCGGGGCAAATTTTGACAATGCGATCCGTAATTCCGTAAATGCCCGCAAAGAGGCTGTTCAGTTTGGAAAAAGTTTTATCCAGAATGAAAACGGGGATATGATCGGACCTCTTGGTTCATCCGACCGGAGAGTGATCCAGAATCAGTATGTGCAGAATCTTGGAAAGATTGCAAAGCAGTGTAATCTTTCACCGGTTACGATCAAGAAAGTCCTTGCCAGTACGCATGCTGCCGGATCAAATAAGATTACAACGCATGAGCTTGCCGAGAGGATGGGAAGTACAGTGAGAAATGCGAACCGGATTATTCAGAATCTGGAAAATGGAGGAGTCGCGAAGCTCGCTTATACGCAGACGACCAATGCAAAAGGGCGGCCGGTTAAGGTGTATGAGTTGGATTTTAATTTCTAAAGATATTTTTAAGTTTGCAAATTTATAGGTTGTGACGGCAACGAAGCAAAATAATTCCCCTCAGATTCTTTGTGCAAACCATTCCGATGAACCGCTTAGAGCGGGAATCGTGTTCAGCAGAGGCTTCCACGATTCCTGCGTTTCATCTCCATTGCACAAAAATTGAATCTGAGGGGAATTATTTTGCTTCGTTGCCGCTTACATTTATTGGTTGCAGATCTACTTATTGTTTCAACTTGTTATCTTATTTTTCCGTAAATGCAAAGATCATAAATATTATTATTTTTGATGACTGCTTTTTTCATTGTGCCTTCAAGTATAAAGTTGTTCTTTTCCAGTACTTTTCTGGAGGCAATATTAGGTTCGTATACCAGCCCTGTGATTCGTATGATGTCTAATTTTTCAAAAGCTGTTTCACAGATTTGTCTTACTGCTTCTGTCATGATTCCTTTTGAGTATTCTTCTGGTAATAAATAATATCCTATTTCAGCATCTTTTCGATAGACATCTTCTTTTTGTTCAACTGATATTGTTCCTATTATTTTGCCATCAACAATAATTTCTCGAAATATACCCGTTTTTCCCTCATTTTCTTTTACTATGTTTAACCACCATTCTGCTGATTCATTAGTATATGGATTTGGTAATCTATCTGATAAATAGTTTCTATCTATAGTATTACATATTCTAATAAGGGATTCTTTATCTTCAATACTCCATTTTTTTAATTCAATTTTCATTTTCCACACCTCACTTATACTTTACGTTTCTATACATCATAGCATTAGAAAATTATACTGTCACTCCTTTTTGTATTTTGTTCAAGAAATACTTATTAGAGTATAAAAACCCTCCCGGAACTGCTTCCGAGAGGGTTCTACAGGGGATGACAGAATCGAACTGCCGCTAAGAGTTTTGGAGACTCCTGTCATACCATTTGACCAATCCCCTATTTGATTTTATGATCTAAAAAAGACCACTTGTTATTTATAGCACAGTGGTCTTTTTTTGTCAATGAATTATTTAAGTTTTTCGCATTTTTTCGCATTTTGACGGATTTCATTAAGATGCAGGATTCTCTGGTTGCGGCTTCCGCGGAATTCCAGGGTAAGATCTTTTTCGGCTTCGATGAATTCGCCGTCTACGAGGGTGTCGATGCAATCGAGCATCTGATCCGTGTATTCGGTGTAGACTTTTCCGCCGGGGATGAGATCTACATCATAGAGGTATCCGGTGTAGCACCAGACATTTTTCTCCGGGTAGCTTTCTTTGATCTTTTGCAGGAGTCCTGCGAGTTCTTTCTGGTTCTCTGGCTCGAAGGGTTCGCCGCCGAGGAGGGAAAATCCCTGGATATATGCCGGTTTGAGTGCTTCGAGGATCTGTGCTTCTACTTCTTTGGTGTATGGATTGCCGTAATTGAAATCCCAGGTTTCGGAATTGAAGCATCCTTTGCAGTGATGTCGGCATCCGGATACAAAAAGGCTGACCCTGACGCCGGTTCCATTTGCGATATCGTAATTTTTGATTGTTCCGTAATTCATATCTTCATACTTTCCTTTTTCTCATCATGGCAGGACTACTCTGCTGTCCATTCTTACTCTTCTTACAATTATAGCAAATCACGCCCGAAAATCAACTATTATTGTCCTCCGGTAAAGCACGACTCCAACCACTCCGGCGGTCTTTTGACTCCTCCAAACGCTGTAATCAGTGCTGCTACGATCTGACCACATACGATCTCCCAGGCAGCTGTTTTCTTGCAAAAATAATATTAGCGTTTTACAGCCAGATCCATTATACTATACTTATAAACACCAAAAATGTAAAAGGCAGATCAAGCCAATGGTAGGAAAACTATTTTAACTGCCCCCACAAGCAAAGGAGGGATTCTCATGACGAAAAAAGCAGCACCAAAAATTTATTTTATTCTGTTACTTTTGTTTATTCTGCTTACTGGCTGCTCAGGCAAAAAGGCATCTGAATCAGCCGTAAGTCCGGAAGCCGAAGCAGTAATCAATGCAATGTTTACCGCGCCAAATGAAGAATTATACTCTCCGGATGCTTCTACCGTAATCGGTGAAAATAATGATGCTAATTCTGATGATGCTTTCGCCAATTCTGAGAAAATTCTTGAGAACTGGAACAAGCTTGTAGGAAAATATTTTGAAAGCAGTCGATTAGAATATTTTGTTTCAACCTATGGTCAGACCTATCTGTCAGAGGCAGCTGTTAATAATACCAAAATAGCTGTAAAAGATATTTCGCTTGACTCCAAAACAGATGATTCCGAAACTGTTCTTGTGACTTTTTCGGTCGATAAGAAAGAAATAGTCCAAAAGATATATTTTTCTTATGACCAGGATGGTTTGATCAAAGACGTTTATCCTCTTAACTTTAAATAACTTGTCCTAAATAAAAGACACGGCTTCTCTGAACGAAAGCCGTGTCCTTTATTATATCTTCTCACTTTTTTTCAAAAATATTTCCATCCTTACAGATGCAGTACCCTGTCCTTAATTTCCTGGGTTCTTCCCTGATTCCAGAACTGGGTTCCGATATATCCGCAGGTTCTTCTTGCCACAAAAAGCTTGTCCTGGTCACGGTTGCCACAGTTCGGGCATTCCCATACCAGCTTTCCGGTCTCGTCCTCGATGATCTTGATCTCTCCGTCATAACCGCAGACTTCACAGAAATCACTCTTGGTATTCAGCTCTGCATACATGATATTCTCATAAATGTACTGTAATACGGAAAGTACCGCTGGAATATTGGTCTGCATATTCGGTACTTCGATATAGCTGATCGCCCCGCCCGGTGAAAGCTTCTGAAATTCCGATTCAAATTTCAGCTTACTGAATGCATCGATCTCTTCGGTAACATGTACATGATAGCTGTTCGTAATATAGTTCTTATCTGTAACACCCGGAATGATTCCGAAACGCTTCTGCAGACATTTTGCGAACTTGTATGTGGTAGATTCCATCGGTGTTCCGTATACGGAATAGCTGATATTCTCCGCTTCTTTCCATTCCTTGCACTTGTCGTTCAGACGCTGCATAACTGACAGTGCAAATGGCTTTGCTTCCGGATCTGTATGGGATTTGCCAAGCATCCGCATACACATCTCATAAAGTCCCGCATAGCCAAGGGAAATGGTTGAATATCCATCAAATAACAGCTTGTCGATGGTCTCTCCCTTTTTCAGACGGGCAAGCGCCCCGTTCTGCCACAGAATCGGTGCAACATCTGAAACGGTTCCGAGAAGGCGTTCATGTCTGCACCGGAGTGCTCTGTGACAAAGCTCCAGTCTTTCATCCAGGATTTCCCAGAAACGTTCCATATTGCCCTCTGCTGAACATGCCACGTCAACCAGGTTGATCGTTACAACCCCCTGATTGAAACGTCCATAGAACTTATGACTTCCGTCTGCATTTCTCTGGGAATCTTCTACGGTAAGGAATGAGCGGCATCCCATGCACGGATAAACATCTCCATCTTTCAGTTCTTTCATGATCTTTGCAGAAATATAATCCGGCACCATACGCTTTGCGGTACATTTTGCAGCCAGCTCAGTCAGATACCAGTATTTGGAATCTTCGGTAATATTATCTTCATCCAGTACATAGATCAGCTTCGGAAACGCCGGTGTGATCCATACTCCCTTTTCATTCTTAACACCCTGCATACGCTGCTTCATCACTTCTTCGATGATCATCGCAAGGTCATCCCTGGTTCTTCCTTCCGGGACCTCATCCAGATACATGAAAACAGTTACGAAAGGTGCCTGTCCATTACAGGTCATCAGTGTGATCAGCTGATACTGGATCGTCTGGATTCCGCTCTGTACTTCGGTGCGGAGTCTTCTCTCTGTGATCTTGTCGATGATCGCATCATCCAGAACCTCTCCGGATTCTATTCTTTCTTCAATGACACTCTTGCGGAGCTTCTGACGGCTTACATCTACGAATGGTGCAAGATGTGACAGAGTAAATGACTGTCCGCCATACTGGTTACTTGCAACCTGTGCAACGATCTGTGTGGTCACATTACACGCGGTAAAGAAACTATGTGGTTTCTCGATCATCGTCTCGCTGATGACAGTTCCGTTCTGGAGCATATCCTCCAGGTTGATCAGATCACAGTTGTGCTCTTTCTGCGCAAAATAGTCCATATCATGAAAATGAATGATTCCTTCTTCGTGTGCACGGACGATTTCCTCCGGAAGAAGAACTCTCTTGGTAAGGTCCTTGCTGACCTCTCCTGCCATGTAATCTCTCTGTGTAGAATTAATCACAGGATTCTTATTGGAGTTCTCCTGCTTTACTTCCTCGTTCATATGATCGATCAATGCAAGGATTCCGTTATCCGTTGTATTCGACTTTCTGGTTAATTCTCTCTTATAGCGATAGCGGACATACTTCTGGGCAACCTCATAACCACGCATCTCCATAATGCCGGTCTCAACCATATCCTGGATGTCCTCCACATTCACTGCATGCGTAAATTCCTCTGCCTGCTGTGCAATCTTCTCCGCAATTGCAATGATCTGAAAGTCATTCATCTTGTGGATGTTCTCAACCTCTTCATTCGCTTTTTTGATCGCATTCACAATCTTCTCCAGCCGGAAGTCTACTTCCTCACCGTTTCTTTTGATTACTCTCGTTTTTACTTCCAAACCCATCCCAACTTTCTCCTAACTTTGTTCCATCGCTCCACAAAATATAGTGTCACTTTTAAGTTTCTCCACTATATTTTGCGCTCTGTAGTATATGATACCCCATATTCATGAAAATGAAAAGGGGGATTTTTGTTTTTTTTTATGTTATTTTTTTATCTTGCCATTTTCCAGATTCGGTCTTAAAAATTCTTCCTTTGCATACTCCCAGATTGCTTCTGAGCCCTTTGCCGTATTCCGGTTACGGTTCAGGATCTGTTCAATATGAACATCATGTTCCTCCCATGCTTTGCCGTCTGTAGCTGCATTTAACATGATCGGCTGGATATTGTCCATCGTCCGGGCAAACCTCGACTCAGCAGTCTCCTGTGCCTCAAATTCCTCCCAGAGCGCCCGAAATTCCTTTCCCTGCTTTTCCGGAAGAAGTCCGAAAATCCGGTCCGCAGCCTTCACTTCCCGTTCCTTCTGCGTCTTCTTCGCATCTTCATCATAGGCATAGGTATCTCCTGCATCAATTTCTACAATATCATGGATCAAAAGCATCGTCACTGTCTTAAGAACATCAATCTTCTCATTGGAATATCCCGCAAGCAGAACCGTCATGATCGCCATATGCCACGCATGCTCCGCGTCATTCTCCTTACGCACCCCATCCGTCAGATATGTCTGCCTCCCAATAAATTTTTCCTTGTCAATCTCCCGAAAGAAATTAAATAATTGCGTAAGCTCCTCTTTTTCCACGTTTTTGCTCCTTCTATGATGAAAATACACTCTATTTTAATAACAAATTGCATACCAGATCCGACCTTTCTAACCGACTCCCGACGATTCAAAATCTAGCCCCGCCCAGTACACGCGCACTGTTATATATTCTACCACAAACTCCCCTCTATCGGTACTTATATTTTGTAAAAGATTGCACCATTTTTCCTCCAAAATTTTGTCAAAAATTCCATCTGGACAAATCCATCTTTTTGTACTCTCAAACTCTCTTTCCAATCCTGTCCAACAACTTTATACTTCCACAATACTTTCCCAATCCTCTCCAACAACCTTCCCACCTCACCATATTCATACTCCCCAAATAAATTTATCCCTCTAATCAATCTAATAAACGTTTTTACTTCATCATTCCGCCAATACCCTTGAGTGACAAATTTTTAAAAAGAGAATGCTTCCATTCAACTTGTTGTGCAATGGAGATGAAACTCAAAAATTGTGGAAGCCTCTGCTGACACAATTTTCGCTTTCAGAGGTTCATCGGAATGGTTTGCACAACCTGAATGGAAGCATTCTCTTTTTAAAAATTTGTCTACACAACCTACATTCTCGGAATCATAATGCAAAAACGCACAACCTTTCATCAGATTGCGCGCTCTTACATAAATTTGTTTCCTAATTTACCATTCTTTTCGCTTCGACACCTTCAACCGGTTCATCGCCCTTGAAAGCGAAGCCTGTGTCCGGTAATATTCCTGTATACTCTGTTTCTGGCGAAGCTTTTCTTCTGCATACTCTTTCTGCTCCTGGGCATGTCTTGCATCAATGTCTTCCGGTTTCTCTGCCGTCTGCACCAGCATGGTCACACGGTTGTTAACAATCTCAAGAAAACCGGTTCCCACAGCGACATCTACCCATTCGCCTTCTTCAAACTGAAGTTTTGTATCACCGATTGCAACAGCGATCACCATATTTTCATGATGAGGAAGGATCTCCATTCCACCGCCGTCCGGTACCGGCACGATCATCTTTCTGCAGCGTCCTTCATAGAATACCCGGTCACTGGAAATGATTTTAAGTCCAAATGTATCCATACCCGGCACCTCTATTCTGCTTTTTCAGCCTTTGCCT
>Ga0129313_1001240_pt1 | contig 16937 bp, 19 predicted proteins | sample O1105metagenome_FD_94436 | JGI IMG/M metagenome (GOLD analysis project Ga0129313, IMG submission 94436) | Orangutan group fecal microbial communities from fecal samples from Wisconsin, USA - O1105 metagenome | ecosystem: Host-associated > Mammals > Digestive system > Large intestine > Fecal... | reverse complement strand
TATGGATTGTTCTTAAACATGCTGGCCTATAAGCTTGATGATAGAGGGAAATATCTTATCAATGTTGATAAGTGGTTTCCATCAAGTCAGATCTGTCACTGCTGTGGCAAAGTTCATAGAGAGATGAAGGATCTGCGCATCAGAACGATGAGCTGTGACTGTGGTCTTACAATGAGCAGAGATCAGAATGCAGCCATCAACATAAAGCTTGAAGGCTTACGTATACTGAATTCAGTATAAGACATATAGGCTAGGAATTAGCCGAATATAACGCTTGTAGACATCATGCAGTCCTGACAGTGCCGTAAGGTTACCAGCCAGGCAGTGGTGGTTGAAGCAAGAAGCCCTGACTTCTAAGCGAAGCGTAAGTCGGGGTAGTTCACTAAAAACAATCGTTTTATTAAAGGTCTCGCTGATCATAAATGACCAAAACAATCAGGTTATGTTGAACATAACGAGTTGACGAACAGTTCTGTAAGAGCTACTCCCCTTTAATTAGTACCATTCTACCAAATTCATATCGCTTGTCAATCATTGTCACTTATTCTTATAATAAGTTGAGGTGAAGATTATGAAAGAGGAAGAACTAAAGATATTAGAAAATGAATTCTGTTTAGGGTGTGCAAGAAGCTGTGATCTACTTCATCCAAATTGTGAAAGAGGATTAGTAAAGATGCAGGAAATATTAGAGGATTATAAAAAGAGAGATGATTAGTCTCTCTTTTAGAATGCAGCTAATAAACCATATGATAATGAACCAACAATAAGTGTTGCAAGTAAGATACCTAAGAAGATAGCTGTAATTGCCTTCTTAAAGTCCATATCAAGTAATGCAGCTACTAAAGAACCTGTCCATGCACCAGTACCTGGTAATGGGATGCCTACAAATAGTAATAGTCCTAAGAATTCACCATTACTCATATTCTTACTCTTGTTCATAGCACGGTTTTCTAGTTTCTCAATTAAAGGTCTAAAGAAGTTAAACTTCTTAAGCCATTTAAAGATACGTTTAATAAATAATAAAATAAATGGAATTGGTAAGATATTTCCTAGAACACATAGAGGAACTGCATAACGAATATCAACTTTTAATAATGCAGATGCAATGAGTCCTCCACGACATTCAAGAATAGGAACTAAAGAAACTATAAATACTGCAAGTTCAGATGAAATGTATTTACCTAATGTTCCTGCAAACCATAATGCAATTGATTCCATGTTTTTCCTCCTTGATTAACATGATTAATCATACATAAAGGATATTATAAAGTCAATTTCTTCTTCCATATATCAACTAAATCACATAATCGATAACGCGCATTGGCAGGTGAAGATGAAGGGAGAAGTATTGCTTTGATCCCTGTTTCTTTTTCCTGATATTTCTTATAGAGTTTTAAAGAAGTTCCACCATTACAATATATTCTTTTGATATTTGTTCCTTGTATTAATGTCTTAATATCATTGGGTACAACATCCTTAATAGACGCATCACTGCTTCCTGTAATCGTACATGAATGGATGATATCCCATATCGCAATATGATGTTCCAGCAACATCTTTTTCTTATCTTCTATTGTTTCATAGTCTGTTTGTGTGATAGTACCAATGATCTTCCAGAATCTATTTTGAGGATGACCATAATAGAAAGAAATTTCCCTTGATTTCACTGAAGGGAAACTTCCTAGTATCAATACTTCACATTGTGGATCTATGATTGGTTCTAATGGATGTTCAATCATACTTTTCTCTTTCCATTCACAAATCCTGTACATGAACTTAAAAATGAACGTGGTAATAGTCTCGCTGCAAGATTTAATAAGTAACCTGATAAACCAGTAAACTGGACTAAACGATTATCAAATAAGCCTTGAATACCTATTTCAGCCACTGACTCTGCAGACTGTGGTTTAAATAATTTAAACATCGGAGACTGACCTAAGTTGGCTACATCCATAAATCCTGTTTTAGTAGGACCAGGACATAAACATGATACTTCTACATTATAATCCTTTAACTCATACGCAATAGATTCACTAAAAGATAATACAAAAGTTTTTGTTGCATAATAAGTAGACATATAAGGTCCTGCACAAAGTCCGGCAATAGAAGCCACATTCAATATACGGCCTTTCTTTCTACGTTTCATTGACTGACCAAATACATAAGTCATCTGCATTAAAGCCATTATATTTAATAAAACCATCTTCTTCTGTTTTTCCCATGATGAATCATGGAAAGCCCCATGATCTCCAAAACCCGCATTATTCACTAGAATATCAATACTTATATCATCAAGTACTAGATTGTTGTAAAGATCTACTGCAGCATCTTCTCCTGTAAGATCCATTGCTACTACTTTAATATGTACATCATATTCTGATAATTCTGCTTTGACTGCTTCTAGTTTTTCTCTATGACGTGCAACAAGTACTAGATCATAACCTTTTCTCGCAAACACACGTGCACATGCTTTACCTATTCCATTAGAAGCACCTGTAATCAATACTGTTTGTGACATCTATTTCACCCCTCTACCATCATACTTTATCTTGACAGATTGTCAAATAAACTGTCTTTACTAATACTCTCCATACCTAACATCACTTCATCAATAAAATCATCAATATACATTAAGTGTGGCATATCATTCATTTTAAAGACCTTTAATAATTCTTCTTCTACATATTGTTGATCAATACCTTGAGCACATATCACAATGGCTTCAGGATTCAACATACCAATAATATTCTGTAGTTCTATGACAAGGCGTCTACTTCTTCCTTTCATAGAACGTCTATTCTTAAAATCTTCATGTTCTATTAAAGGCATAAAACAAGTCTGTCCTGCAATAGAACTCTTCCCTTCTACAAGATGTCCATGCACAACTATACCTAAATGTGAAAAAGTCATTTGAGAAGGCTGATACAGTAACGCAATCGTATCATATTGCATATGCTTAATATAAGCACCTATAGCCCCCATATAGACATCATTCTTTACAAGTACTCGCTGTTTATAACGATGCTTTATGTCTATATCACAATCAGGTAAAGAGAGACATATTGTATGTACCTGAGAGTTCAACATCTCATCAATACAAGAACACAATACATCATGATCTAACTTAGATACATCTTTTCTTTTTTCTTCCATCATCTCACTATAAAGATTATAAAGACGTCCTATAACTGTTATTGTCTTATCATGTTTATAAGCATAAATACATAATGTCTGCGAGAACTCTCCATTGACCTTATAAGACATGCTCGGTCTTCCACCTGTTGATTCTCTATATCCTGCCTTGATCACAAGATGACTTTTCAACATCTCTTCTAATAGACTATCAATCGTAGAAAGTGAAAGGTTTGTATAATAAACCAATTCATTCTTAGTACATCCACCATGCTTCACTAACGATTGAATAATCTTAATAACGTTCTTTCTTCTAACACCCCTTATTTCATCCATATTCTGCCCTCCAGTAAGCGCTTACTATTTAAACAAAAAGAGAAAGAGAATCCCTAACGATTCTCTTGAATTCTTATCTTTCTTTTAATAAAAGAAATGAGTGTAATAAACCCAAATACAAAAGCCATAAATAGAACTAATGCAATCACATAAGAGAACGATGATTTCTCTTCTTTTTGAATCTTCTTCTTTTTCTTTGTCTTTTTTACAGGTTGTTTTTGTTCTGGTGTTTGTGTAATATCTTCATTCTTCTTTACTTCTACACGAATAGATACCTTATGTGTAGAATGAGATAATTTACCATAAACTGTATATTTACCTGGTTCATTAAAGACTTGATTATCCCAGATGATTTTTACTTTCTTACTTGTTTTATTAGAATATTTAACTGTCGCATATTGTGGTAGTTCTGCCTCTACACCCACTGTTGTAGAAACAACTGCAGGAACACTCACACTTGTAATAGATGCATCCTTTACATGAACAGTCTGTATAATTGTATTATTATACACATAGCCCTTTAATGAAAAAGTATGCACATACTTTAATGCATTATCATCATAATTATCCCATTTAATCACTTCATTTGTATGATCTCCATTGGACCATGTTACAGAAACTGTTGCAGGTAAAGAAAGTGCACTTCCTATAATCACTATCTTATTAGACAATTCATCGATATGCGTTATTTTAGCTGCTTCTACATTGACTATACAGTTTGTAGTAAGCTGCAAGTCTGAAATAGAACCTGTGACAGTAAATTGACTTGCGTTTCTTGTTTTATATAAGCTTTCATCATATGTATTCCAGTTGATATTATAATCCTTCTCACTCCCATCATAGAAGGTAATCTTTGCCTTGAGTGGAAGTGAGGGTGCTGTTCCTGAAGCTGTTGTCACTTCTCCAACATAACTTACATTAACTACCTGATTATCTGCATAAACTGGGCTTATAAAAAACAAAGACATCAATAAAACTATGAATATCTTTCGCATTTATTTCACCTCTTATCTCTATCTTATGCTTAATTCAAATAATAGTAAAGATGAATACTACGAATTAACCTAATGCCACATCGAGAACCATCATCAAAGTAAAACCTACTGAGAAAAACAAGACACCTAGGTGTGAATGTTCTCCCTGACTCATTTCAGGAATCAATTCTTCTACGACGACATACATCATTGCACCTGCCGCAAAACTAAGTAGATAAGGCATCACCGAGATTACATAACGTGCTAAGAGTATGGTGATAAAACCACCTATGGGTTCTACAATACCTGATAATGTGCCATACATAAAAGACTTGAATCGAGACACACCTGTACTTCTTAAAGGCATGGATACAATGGCACCTTCAGGAAAGTTCTGTATTGCGATACCTAGAGATAATGCCAGTGCACCCATAGCTGTGATTGTATGATTACCAGAAAGATAAGATGCATAAACTATACCAACTGCCATACCTTCAGGAATATTGTGAATCGTAACGGCTAATACTAACTTGATTGTTTGAGATAAGTGACTGCGTGGTCCTTCCTGACTATGGTCTAAATGCATATGGGGAATCAAATGATCAAGTAGTAATAAAAATAGTATACCTAACCAAAATCCAATGAGGGCAGGAATAAATGTAGATGCCTGATCAAGTGAAGGAATAATTAAGCTCCAGATAGAAGCTGCTACCATCACACCTGCCGCAAATCCAGTCAATGCTTTTTGTATATTAATACTTAATTCTCTTTTCATAAAGAACACACAGGCTGCACCCAGTGTTGTTCCAATAAAGGGTATAATTAAAACCATATAAATACCTCCTGTCCTTCATACTACATAAATTGGTTAGTAAACACAAACTATATGATAAAGAAAAAAGATAAGCATGGGGAACACTTATCTTCTTTCTTATATTTACACTTGTACTTTGTAGTCTAACGAAGGGAAGGGATTGCTTGACTACGATATATATAATACTGAATGATTGTGTTAAGATTATAATTCGATTATGTCAAATTATGTGAATCCTTATTCCCAAATAAGTACATATCATCTATAGGAATAATATTCCTCATGTATTGTGTCATATCAATTTCTTTGAGAATAACATCTCCTACGACAGATACATTATAGTTGTATTCATGTCCGTCTTCATCAATTAACTGAATACGCCACCAGTCACGATTTGTAGAGGATGGATGATTGGATGTTTCAAAGAAGAATTCTCTTAATAATTCTAAGAGTGTTTCTGCTTTCTCTTGTCCTATATTGACTCTTTTACGTCTAATGATTCTTCTAGAGTTAAATCCATCTCCATAATCATATCCAGTAAACCAGACGTGTCCATCACGCAGGATTGTCAAACGCTGACTGACTTCTACGCAAGCATCTGGTTTAACTCCGCGTCCTTTCGCATCTGAATAAAGTATGATTTTAGATAGTTTCATGATGAACACCTCCTTCAATACTTTTATTATAATTAATCACAATAAATGTATCAAACATTACAACTATTTTGAGAAAAATAATTATATAAAGAGTAATCCAATCGTATGTACGATAAAGGCACAGATCCAGGCAATGACACACTGGAATACCACAATCTTCATAGCCCAGGCACCACCTAGTTCTCTTTTAATAGAAGCGATAGCTGCTACACAAGGTGTGTATAATAAGCAGAATACTAAGAGTGATAGTGCACCTAAAGGTGTAAGTATTGTCATTAAAGATGATGTTCCTTTGAATAATACTGAGAGTGTAGAAACAACACTTTCTTTTGCCATAAATCCTGCAATAAGTGATGTAGAGATTCTCCAATCACCAAAGCCTAAAGGTTTGAAGATTGGTGCAATAAATCCTGCCACCATAGCGAGAATACTATCCTGTGAATTAGAGACTAAATCTAATCTTAGGTTAAAGCTCTGTAAGAACCAGATGACAATAGAAGCAATAAAGATAATACCAAACGCTCTTTGTAAGAAGTCCTTGGCTTTTTCCCATAATAACTGGAAAGTTGTCTTAGCGCTAGGCATACGGTAATTAGGAAGTTCCATGACAAATGGAACAGCTTCACCCTTGAATAAGAAACGCTTAGAAATAAGGGCAGTCATAATACCCATCACAACACCAAAGATATATAGTCCAACCATAACTAAGCCGGCTTGTTTAGGGAAGAATGCAGCTGCAAAGAATGCATAAATTGGAAGTTTTGCAGTACAGCTCATAAATGGTGTCAACATGATTGTCATCTTACGGTCACGTTCTGATGGAAGTGTACGGCTTGCCATAACACTTGGTACAGAACATCCAAATCCAATCAACATTGGTACAATACTTCTTCCTGATAAACCAATCTTTCTAAGTAGTTTATCACTTACAAAGGCGACACGAGCCATATATCCTGTATCTTCTAATAATGATAAGAAGAAGAACAAAATAACGATAATAGGTAAGAAACTGATAATAGAACCAACACCCTGGAATACACCATCAATAACGAGTGAATGAAGTACTGGGTTAATATCCCATGCAGTTAATGCATGATCTACAACATTTGTTAAAGCATCTACACCCATTTCCATGAGTGATTGTCCCCAGGCACCAAATACATTAAAAGTTAAGAAGAATACTAAAGCCATAATAATGATAAAAGCCGGAAAACCTGTATATTTACCTGTTAAGATTTCATCAATCTTACGGCTTCTTTCTCTTTCTTTACTTTCATGTGGTTTCACAACTGTTTCTTTCACTAATTTATTAATAAAGGTAAAACGCATATCCGCAATAGCGGCAGTACGGTCTAATCCTCTTTCTTCTTCCATCTGTGAAATGATATGTTCAATCATTTCTTTTTCATTTATATCAAGGTCTAAGGCAGCTTCTACTCTTGTATCACCTTCTACAAGTTTATTAGCCGCAAAACGTACTAGAATACCTGCTCTTTTTGCATGGTCTTCAATTAAATGCATGATGGCATGTAAACATCTGTGTACTGCCCCACCCTGATCATTTTCATCACAGAAGTCCTGTCTTAAAGGTGCTTCTTGATATTTGGCTACATGGATGGCATGATTCACTAATTCATCAATACCTTCATTCTTTGCAGCAGAAATAGGAACAACTGGGATACCCAATAGTTCTTCCATCTTATTAAGATGAACATATCCCCCATTACCTCTTACTTCATCCATCATATTCAGCGCAAGAACCATTGGCACATCTAGTTCCATTAACTGCATAGTCAGATAAAGGTTTCTTTCTATATTTGTCGCATCTACAATGTTGATGATGCCTTTAGGTTTTTCATCTAAGATATACTGTCTAGATACTAATTCTTCACTTGTATAAGGAGATAAAGAATAAATACCTGGCAAATCAGTCACAAGTGTTTCTGGATGTCCTTTAATAGAACCACTCTTTCTATCAACAGTCACACCAGGGAAGTTCCCTACATGTTGATTAGACCCTGTTAATTGATTAAATAATGTGGTTTTACCACAGTTCTGGTTACCCGCTAACGCAAAGGTAATCTGTGTTCCTTCTGATAAAGGATGTTCTGTCTCTTTATCATGATATTTACCACCTTCACCAAGTCCTGGGTGAATATGGTGTTTAATAGGTGGAATAGGTGTATGATCTTCTACACACTTAGTTGTCATATCTATTCCAATCTTCTTTGCATCATCTATTCGTAATGTGAGCTCATAGCCATGAATACGTAATTCCATTGGATCACCCATAGGTGCAAATTTCTCCAATGTTACAACAGAACCTGGTATTAAACCCATATCTAGGAAATGTTGTCTTAATGACCCAGAGCCACCTACATAAGTCACTGTAGCACTTTCACCAATCTTTAACTCATCTAGAGTCATAAAAACCCCTCCATTCATATTCTCTCAACAAGTATAGCACAAAAAAGCTTCCTTAAGTGGAAGCCTTTAAGTATTTTGTAGGTATAATCTTTGTAAGATAGATATTGTTTTCTGAGAGATAGAACTTGTAGCCATCCGCATACATCTGTTTTGTATCAATAGTAAAGACATAGGGTTCACCATGTCTTGAACCAACCTTTGTTGCGGTTTCTTTGTCTTGAGATAAGTGAACATAAAGACGTGTCTGTCTTAATATACCTTCTTCTAAAATAGAAGGGACAAAACGAGTCGCAGTCCCATGATAAAGAATATCTGGCGGCACAACTTCTCTTAAATCGACATTCACAGGAATAGAATGTCCCTGATTCGCACGTATTCTTGTATGATCTCCATTATATGAATAACGCTGTTTCTCATCTTCTCTCACAATCGTATCTAAGTCTTCTATTGTAATATTTAACGCTTCTAATATCTTATTAACATCACCATACCCATGATCATCTAGTTCAAGATCAATACTTTCTGGACAATGTCTTAGGATATAACTTAAGCGTCTGCTTTTTCGCTCCATAATGATTTCTCCAATACCTTTCCAAGCGCTTCAAATAACTCCTGTTCCTTATCTCCAAAACGAGCCAATGAATTCGAATCAACATCTAATACCGCAATCACTTTACCTTCTTCATCATGTAAAGGAACGACTATTTCAGATTTTGCTTCAGCATCACAGGCAATATATCCTGGGAATGTAGTCACGTCTTCAATCAAAATAGTTTGGTCTCCCTGTACACATACACCACAGGCCCCTTTACCTACTTTAATATGTGTACATGCCACTTTACCCTGGAAAGGACCTAAGACAAGTTCCCCTGCTCTCATCATATAAAATCCTACCCAGCTTAAATCATCAATCGCATCCATGAGCAACGCACTTGCATTAGACAAGTTAGTCACAAACCATTCGTTTGGTGAAATAAGGGCTTCTAATTGTTTAACTAATAACTCCATTATTATTCCCCCTTTGTATATTCCTCATACGAGACAATCACATTGAGTGGTTTTCTCTTATCATGCATTGGTCCAGGAACACAATCCTCTCTTGGATAACCAATAGGTAAGATCATCACTGGCACATAATTTTCAGGAATATTAAACTGTTTGATTAACTCCTTATAATCAAATGATCCTACATAAGTAGACCCTAATCCTAAATCAAAGAGTTTAAGCATCATATATGTAGCTACAATAGACACATCTACTTCACCACATTCTCTATTATGCATATCTTTCCATGATACAGTCTTGTCATAACATAAAATCATTGCAAGAGGTGCATGGAAATGATATCTAGTACATTCCTTTAACTTTGCAAGATTATCTGGATCTTCTACTACAAGTATTCTTTGTGGCTGATAGTTTACAGCTGTAGGTGCTATTCTTGCAGCTTCTAATATTTTATCTATTTTTTCTTTTTCTACCTTCTGACTAGAAAACTTTCTAACAGAATATCTTTCTTCTAATAACTGATCAAATTCCATAAAATAGACCTCCTTAGAACTATTATATAAGAAATACTCTTCTAGATAAATAAAAAGCGGTCGAATGACCGCTTCAATTCATTATTCTGCAGGTTTTACAGATACTCCGAATTTCTTTTCAATCCATTTCTTAGTCTTTTCACTCTTTAGGATTTCAACTAACTTCTTAACTGCTTTGTTGTTTTTATTTGATTCTTTAACTGCAATAATATTCTGGTAAGTCTTTGCAGCTTCAGAACTTGAATCTTCAGAAGTGATAATCTTATCAGTTACTTTTGCATCTAATGCATAGTTACCATTAATAACAGCGAAATCTACATCTGGTAATTTAGAAGCAACCTGTGCTGCATCTACTTCTACTAATTCAATCTTCTTGTTGTAAGATTCTACATCCTTCTTAGTGGCACTTACACCAGCATCCTTCTTTAATGTAAGAACACCATTGTCAGCAAGTAATAATAAAGCTCTTGCTTCATTTGTTGCATCGTTAGGAATCGCAATCTTAGCACCATCTTTGATATCAGATACTGCTTTATATTTAGCTGAATATAATCCTAAAGGTTCAAAGTGGATAGCACCTACTGATACTAAATATCCATCATCACCTTTCTTATAACCTTTATCTTTGTTGTAAGAAGTTAAGTATGGCTGATGCTGGAAATAGTTTGCATCTAATGAACCATCTGAAGTAGATGGGTTAATATTAGGATAATCTGAGAATTCCTTAATCTTTAATTTATATCCTGCTTTTTCAAATTCTGGCTGGATATGCTTCAAGATAATTGCATGAGGTGAAGTTGTTGCACCGACTGTAATAGTTTTAGAATCTGACTTACTTCCACATCCTGCTAATGAGAAAGCTAAAAGACCTGCTGTAAATACCTTTAAAATGTTTTTGTTCATAATGTTCTCCTCCATGTATATGACTAATGTGTTGTTTTTTCTACGAGTTTGTCACCAATTGCCTGAACAATTGAAATTAAAATAAGAATTAAGATAATAACGACGAATGTGATATCTCCCATTGATCTCTGTAGACCATATCTGATCGCCATATCACCAAGTCCGCCTGCGCCAACAGAACCAACGATCGCAATCTGTCCGACTAACGCAATAAATGAAATTGTAAGACCTCTGATCATCCCTGGAATATTTTCTCTTAAATAAACATCAAAGATGATTTCTTTTGTACTGAGTCCCATCGCAATACTTGCTTCAATGATACCTGGATCAATTTCCATAATGGCTGATTCCATCTGTCTTGCGACAAATGGCGCTGTCCCTATAACAAGAGGAACAAGTGCACCCTCGATACCAATAGTTGTACCAAATAAGGCACGAGAGAGAACAGCTACAGTAGGAATCAAGATAATGAATGGAATAGATCTAAATAAGTTAATGATCTTATCTAGGATCCAGAAAACTGGTTCATTTTCTTTTAAACCATCTTTTCTAGTGATTACTACGATTACTGCTAAGAAGATTCCAATAATGACTGAGATTAAACCACTGATTACCAACATTAATAATGTATCAATAATAGCTTGTGGGAAATCTGAAGCAAACTCTATAACGTTTGGAAATAGCTTAGTTACCACGTTTAATCACCTCCACTTTAACACCCTGCTGTTTTGTGAATTCTAATGCTTTCTTGATATCTGCATCAACACCAGTAAAGATTGTAATGAGTGTACCAATTGGCTGTCCCTGGATAATTTCTACATTCCCAAAGATAATTGAACAATCTACATTGTAGTCTCTAGATAATACTGAGATTAATGCAACATCTGTATTAGAACTCTGATATTGTAATTTCACCATCTGCTGGTTTTCATTCAATTGTGTAATACGATGATTGTCTTTAATCAATTCATCAATCTTATTAAGATTGTTTGTAGTAGCGATAAAGTTCTTAGTAATCTGATGCTGTGGATTAGAGAAGATATCAACAATGTTACCTTGTTCTACGACACGGCCATCTTCCATTACTGCCACCTTATCACATACTTCCTTCACTACAGCCATTTCATGAGTAATAAGAATAACTGTTAAGCCAAGTTCTTTATTTACCTTCTTAATAAGCTGAAGAATACTTTGTGTTGTCTGAGGGTCTAAAGCACTTGTGGCTTCATCACATAGAAGTACTTTAGGATTGTTGGCAAGCGCTCTTGCGATTGCGACTCTTTGTTTCTGTCCTCCAGATAACTGACTTGGATAAGAATCTTTTCTTTCTACCAAATCGATAAGTTCGAGTAATTCTAAGACTCTCTTTTGAATCTTATCCTTACTCCAGCCTAGATGTTTTAATGGAAAAGCGATATTGTCGTAAATAGTACGACTGTTGTAAAGATTAAAGTGCTGAAAGATCATTCCAATCTTTTCTCTTTCTTTTCTTAAATCTGCATCGGATAGTTTTAATAAATCTTTATCCCCAAATACAACAGCACCGCTATCAGGTTTTTCTAATAGGTTGATACATCTTACTAGTGTAGATTTACCAGCTCCTGAGAAACCAATAATACCGTAGATTTCACCTTCTTCAATATTCAGACTGACATCCTTGACAGCATGGACATCGCCATCTTTAGTCTTAAAAGTTTTTGTAACATGTTCTAAGTGGATCATGTTTTCACTCCTTCCCTTAAATAAAAACGTTCTCATCCATATAATAGGACGAGAACGTAATGTTTCGTGTTACCACCTAAATTCATTATTAAGTCACCTTAATAACCTCTTCGAGTACATGCATACTCTATCGCTGTAACGGGCGCGCCCGTCATGACTTACATTTCAGCCATGCAACTCCAAGACCATCTTCCTATAACTTCCCTTTGTTCCTTCTCAGCTAACGGAACTCTCTGTATAAGTTTCATTACAGTACTCTTCTTTTCACTGTCTTTTCTTGATGTGGTTTCATCTTAGCACCACAAATATAGTGCGTCAACACAAAATAAGTAAAATCTACTATTTTAGTAGGATTATAGTTTTATGAAATAGGGTACCATAGTTTTAAACTATATCAAAGCATTAAAAAAGGATCTGTATTTCTACAGACCCTTATCTATAGCATCATGAATAATATCAGCATGATCAAATGCAAGATCATTTATACCTATATTGATATCACCACATCTGAAATGTGTTTCATCGACAATAGTGAACCATTCTGCTTCTTTGGCATCATCACCAGCCTGTGGATGTATAAGATTCTTATCTACATCTGCATAAAATGCAGTAGATACAACCCATCCACGGGGATCTCTTCCCGGCTGACTATAAACACCTACAAGCTTCATAGACACACCTTCTATACCTGTCTCTTCTTTAAGTTCTCTTGAAGCCGTCTTTTCAATCAGTTCATTCTTATTAGCGAAGCCACCAGGCAGTGCCCATTTACCTATATAAGGATGTCCACCACGTTTAACCAATAGAATCTCTGTCACATCAGAATGAGCAAAGATACAAATATCAGCTGTCAGTGAAGGTTTAGGATATTTATCAGGATTATAGCTTTTTAAAAATTCTTCTTCAGTTAGACCGTTCTTATCTCTACACATTAGAAATCAACTTCTGTATCGTAGTAGCAAGCCTTTAATAAGTTTTCCATTTCTTCCTGAGTTGGAATACGTGGGTTAGAACCTGTACATGCATCAGCAATAGCGTTCTTAGCGATTTCTGGTAATCTTTCTAAGAATACATCTTCAGGTACAAATCCAACTTCAGCTGGTAAACCATCAGCACCATAGTGGTTGATACTATGTGGGATATTTAATGCATCATTCATACCTCTTAAGTATTTAATTAATAATGCAACCTTTTCATCATCATTTTCTCCACCTAAGTGCATGTAATCAGCAATTACACCATAACGTTTCTTAGCTGTTTCATCTTTAGCGTTATAAGCAATAACCTTTGGTAAGTACATAGCATTAGCTGCACCATGGATAATATGTCCACCCTGGTCTACGAAAGCAGCACCAGTCTTATGAGCCATTGAATGTACGATACCTAATAATGCGTTAGAGAATGACATACCTGCTAAGCACTGTGCATCATGCATATCATCTCTGCAGCTCATATCACCATTATATGATTTAACTAAGTTAGCCTGAATCATTTCAATTGCATGAATAGCAAGTGGATCAGTGTAGTTACAGTTTGCAGTAGATACATATGCTTCAATTGCATGAGTCATAGCATCCATACCTGTATGAGCAACTAATTTAATTGGCATAGTTTCAGCTAAGTCAGGATCTACGATAGCAACATCTGGAGTAATTTCAAAGTCAGCGATTGGATATTTAATACCTTTATCATAATCAGTAATGATTGAGAAAGCTGTAACTTCAGTTGCAGTACCACTTGTAGATGGGATTGCACAGAAATGAGCTTTCTTTCTTAACTTTGGAATACCGAATACTTTACACATTTCTTCGAATGTGATTTCTGGATATTCATACTTAATCCACATAGCTTTTGCAGCATCGATAGGTGAACCTCCACCCATAGCTACGATCCAGTCAGGCTTGAATTCTTCCATAACTGCAGCACCTTTCATAACTGTAGTTACTGATGGATCTGGTTCGATACCTTCATATAATTTAACTTCCATACCAGCTTCTTCAAGATATTTAACAGCTCTATCTAGGAAGCCATTTCTCTTCATGCTTCCGCCACCTACACAGACAATAGCTTTCTTACCTTCTAAGTTCTTAAGGTTTTCTAAGGCACCTTTGCCATGATATAAATCTCTTGGTAATGTAAATCTCATATTATATTTTCCTCCTATACAGTACCTTTGATGACTAACTTTTCATCTAGTGAAAATTTTATCATAAACGCTTACATTAGTCAATGTTACAAAGGTGCTTACAGTTTAAAAAATACAATACATATCTTTACTTTTTGCGATAATAAAGACATTTTTTAGACTTCAAAAAATTTTCAAAAAAACAATTTATTTTTTTCTTTGATTTATATACTGAGGCACACTTATATGGATAACTTCATCTGCACATTTGATGAGTTCAGGAGCAGCATTCTCTACAGCACAGCTATAGTCTGCCTCTTCAAACATTTCGATATCATTCTTTCCATCACCAAATACAACCACTTCATCACATTGTAGCTTCTGTTTTAAATATTTAATCGCATTCGCTTTAGAAGCATCTGGTGACATCACTTCTAACCACCAATCATGTGAATACATTTCTTGATCAAAAACAGCATAATAATCTTCCTTAAACAAATCATAAAGAGGCTTTAATTTATCATAATCATCGATCAATAATAAATAGAAGATATCCCCCTCATAGAGATCTTCATAAGTATTCACAGGATGATTTCTAGGATCATCTAAATGATCATCCACAAAAGCTTTTAATCCTGCACTCATCTTATCCTTAATATAAGAGAAGTAAGTCTTCTTTCCTATTTGAGAATATACAATAGGTGAGATATCATAATCCTTTACAGTGTCTAGTATAGAATCTCCTAAATAGTTTCCTAGGATCATATCTCCTTTAGGTGATAATATAAATGTCCCATTCTGGACAATGACTGGAAGCTTAAAGTTTATATCACCTATTACCTGTTTTGCGGTAATAAGAGAACGTGCAGTCGCATAGGTAATGTTTACATCTTCATCTATGAGCTGATTAATGAGTTTTAAGTTTTCTGGTTTCATTGATTTATCAGGTTCAAGTAATGTCCCATCTAGATCCGTTACATAGAGTGTCTTCATAATTTCCTCCCATAAAAAAAACATCATGATACTATTTTACCATGATGTTTAATAAAAAGTTATTTTTCAAAGTATTCTGCCACTTTTTGCAAGTTCTCAATAATTGGAAGATGCTGTGGACATGCTGCTTCACACTGCCCACATCCAATACATTCACTTGCTTTACCAAATGTATGTGTCAAACGTGTATAGTATTCTCCTTGAGGTCTCCATGATTTAGTTGCTACTTCCTGTTTATCAGCATTATAGAGTGAGAAGTATTTAGGAATCGCAATATGCATTGGACAACCTTCCGTACAATAAGAACAGCCAGTACAAGGAATTTCAATACTACTATTAATAATATCAACAGCCTTCTTAATCAGTGTCTGTTCTTCCTCATTTAAAGGCTTAAAGTCTTCCATATAACCTGTATTATCTAATAGCTGTTCCATATTACTCATACCAGATAAGACAACCTGGACATTATCTAAACTTGCCGCAAAACGAATCGCCCAAGATGGAATAGACATGTCTGGATGATAAGACTTGAATGTCTCTTCTACTTCATCAGGTACATTTGCGAGAGTACCACCCTTCACTGGTTCCATTACAAATACAGGAACATGATGTCTTACTGCCGTCTCATAGCATTTACGTGACTGTACACCTTCACTTTCCCAATCCAGATAATTTAATTGAAGCTGTACAAATTCTACTTCTGGATGTTCAGATAAGACACGTTCTAATAAGTCTGCATTATCATGGAAAGAGAAACCAATATGTTTTACTAATCCTTTTTCTTTCTTATCCTTCAGCCATGTGAAACAGTCTAACTCTGTATATTTCTTATAATGATCTGTTCCTACATCATGTAAGAGATAATAATCAAAGTATTCTGCACCTGTTTTTCTTAACTGTTCATTAAAGATTCTATCCCTATCTTCTTTTGTTTCAATAAAGCCTGCATGAAGCTTATCAGCTAGTGTAAAAGAATCTCTTGGATGTCTATCGACTAAAGCTGTCTTAGTCGCTTCCTCACTCTTAAAGGCACAATACATCCAGGCTGTATCAAAATAAGTAAATCCTTTTTCTAGAAATGTATCCACCATTCTTTTAGTTTCTTCAATATCAATGCTGCCTGCATCATTTTGATCGAGTAATGGTAGACGCATTAAACCAAATCCTAATTTCTTCATATACATATCCTCCTTACGTAAGCGCCAAATAATATAGTGGATGGAAATAGACCTCATCATGTTAGATAATTGAAGTGTTTTTAGATACTAAGTTTACTATATATAGCGTTTTTAGCTTCTAAATTCACTATATGTAGTG
>Ga0129313_1001239_pt1 | contig 16965 bp, 17 predicted proteins | sample O1105metagenome_FD_94436 | JGI IMG/M metagenome (GOLD analysis project Ga0129313, IMG submission 94436) | Orangutan group fecal microbial communities from fecal samples from Wisconsin, USA - O1105 metagenome | ecosystem: Host-associated > Mammals > Digestive system > Large intestine > Fecal... | reverse complement strand
TCTATGTCGATTAGGATAAACAGTTTCCTTAATCCAAGCTTTAAGTTTTCGCTGGAAATTTTAACTTTTTGAAAACGAGGTGAACGCCATGCTGCGGATCGACCAGCTGCGGCTGCTGCCGGACGAGCCGGAAGCCGTACTGCTGCACAAGTGCGCCCGGCTGCTGCGGGTGGAGCCGTCGGTGCTGACAGACCTGACGGTGCTGCGCCGCGCCATCGACGCACGGGAGAGCCTGACCTTCGTGTACACCGTGGCGGTCTCCGCCCCGCAGGAGGCCGCGCTGCTGCGCCGCTGCCGGGATAAGCGCGTCACCGCCTACACGCCGGAGCAGTACGCGCTCCCCGCCCCCGTCTCCCCGCCGGAGGTGCGCCCCATCGTGGTGGGCGCGGGGCCTGCCGGACTGTTTGCCGCGCTGGTGCTGGCAAAATGCGGCGCACGCCCCATTCTGTTGGAGCGGGGACAGTGCGTGGAGCAGCGGCAGCGGGACGTACAGCGTTTCTGGACCACCGGCCAGCTGGACACGGAGAGCAACGTCCAGTTTGGCGAGGGCGGCGCCGGGGCATTTTCCGACGGCAAGCTGAACACCGGCACCCGCGACCTGCGCCACCGCTTCATCATGGAGGAGCTGGTGTCCTGCGGCGCGCCGGAGAGTATCCTCACCGACGCGCTGCCCCATGTGGGCACCGACAAGCTCCACATCGCCCTGCAAGCCCTGCGGCGGCAGCTGTTGGCGCTGGGTGCGGACATCCGCTTCGGCGCACGGCTGGAGGGATTGACGGTGCAGGGCGGCGCCCTCGCCGCCGTCACCGTCCGGCAGGGGGGACAGCTTTACACCCTCCCCGCCCGGCAGGTCGTTCTGGCGCTGGGTCACAGCGCCCGGGATACCTTTGAGATGCTGTACGGCGCGGGTCTTGCTATGGAACAGAAGCCCTTCGCCATGGGGGTTCGCATCGAGCACCGGCAGTCAGCGGTGGACGCCGCCCGTTACCGAAAGCTGGCGGGTCACCCCTCCCTGCCCCCCGCCACCTACAAGCTGTCCTGCCATCTGCCCAACGGACGCAGTGCCTTTTCCTTCTGCGTCTGTCCCGGCGGACAGGTGGTGGCCGCCGCGTCGGAAACGCGGCGTGTGGTCACCAACGGCATGAGCGAGTACGCCCGCGGCCGGGAGAACATCAACGGCGCGCTGCTGGTGAACGTCACCCCCGCCGACTTCCCGGACGACCACCCTCTTGCGGGCATCCGGCTCCAGCGGCAGCTGGAGGACGCCGCCTTCGCCTTGGGCGGCGGCGACTACCGCGCCCCCTGCCAGCGGGTGGAGGATTTTCTGGCAGGCCGCCCCTCCGTAGGGCCGGGGAATGTACAGCCCAGCTATCTGCCCGCCGTCACCTACACCGATCTGCACCGCTGCCTGCCGCCCTTTATCAGCGAGACGCTGGCGCTGGCGCTGCCGGAGCTGGGGCGAAAGCTCCGAGGCTACGACGACCCCGACGCCCTGCTCACCGGTGTGGAGACCCGCTCGTCCTCCCCGGTACGGCTGGTGCGGGATGAACACTATGAGGCCAATATCCGCGGCGTGTACCCCTGCGGCGAGGGCGCCGGCTATGCCGGCGGTATCCTGTCCGCCGCCGCTGACGGGATGCGGTGCGCGGAAAAAATACTGGAGGTATACAGATGAAAAAAATTGCCGTTCTCGCAGATTATTTAGAGCCGTCCCACCACGCGCTCATCGACAGCACCGCCGCACGCTGCGGCTTTGCGGTGGACTACTACCCCGACGGCCGTGTGCCGGCGGAGCTGGCCGGCACCTACGAGGTGGTGCACGGGATGCCCAAGCCCGGCGACCTGAAGGCCTTCACCGGCATGAAGTGGTTCTGCGGCAGCTTTGCCGGCGTGGACTCCTATCTGGCCGACACCCTGTACCCCTCGCCGGAGGTGATCCTGAGCAACTCCTCCGGCGCCTACGGCGTCACCATCGCCGAGCATCTCATCATGGTCACGCTGATGCTGCTGCGCCACGCCGGCGCCTATCTGCGCCATGCCAATGCCCACCGCTGGGGGCCGGTGATGCCCATGCGCTCCATCATCGGCAGCACCATCACGGTGCTGGGTACCGGCGACATCGGCACGGAGTTTGCCCGCCGCGCCAAGGCCATGGGCGCCAAGGAGATCCGGGGCGTCCGCCGCACCAAGAAGGCCGCCGACCCGGCCTTTGACGGGGTGTACACCCACGCGGAGCTGGACAGTCTGCTGCCGGATACCGACATTCTGGTAATGGCGCTGCCCTCCACGGCGGACACCGTGGGCATTCTGTCCCGTGACCGCATCGCCCTGCTGCCGGAGACGGCCTATGTGGTCAACGTAGGCCGCGGCACCGCCATTGACCAGTCCGCGCTGGTGGAGGCGCTGAACGCCGGGAAGCTGGCAGGCGCGGCGCTGGACGTGTTTGAGAAGGAGCCCATCCCCGCGGGCGACCCGGTGTGGGACGCCAAGAACCTGCTCATCACGCCCCACATCTCCGGCCAGATGAGTCTGGGCTACACCCGCGACAAAAACGTGGCCCTGTTCTGCGAGGATCTGGAAAACTACGCCGCAGGCCGCCCGCTGAAGCGGTATGTGGACCGCAAGATCGGTTATTGAGCCGCCCCTGCAACGCAAAAAAAGAGAGACGTTCCTCCCGGAACGTCTCTCTTTTTGCACTCACAGCAGTCTGCCCACGCCCACAAACAGGCAGCCCAGCCCAAAAAAGGCGATGATGAGCAGCATCACCACCGGCCAGAACCGCTTGCCCATGACCTGCGGATCCATGAAGGGGTAGGGGTAGCAGTGCTTCGTGTGGCCGATGGGCTTTCCCGTGGCGCCCCGCGCCATGCCGAAGGCGAAATACGCCAGCGGCAGCGCCAGCCAATACAGGGCGTGCCGCACCGTCAGGCCGCTCTTGTCCTGCCACAGCAGCCACTGCACCACCGTCAGCCACGGCACGATATAGTGGACGCACAGGTTGCCGAAGCTGCTCAAGCCAATATCCGACAGGCTCTTGCCGCTCTTGGTGGCCGACGGCACCAGCACCCACTGGTAGATCAGGTGGGTCACGAAGATGCACAGCGTCATGCACAGCGCCGTGGCGGGGGCGCTGAGCAGCCGGAACACGCCGCTATCGGGGAAGAAGCTGCTGACGCCCAGCGCCAGCTGGTATACCGCCAGCAGCAGATTGCTCAAATTGGTGTAGAATACGAAAAAGCCGGGGCGGATATGACCTGTGGCGGGCAGGGTGGAGTGGGACACCAGCCCCGCCGCGCCCAGCAGGAAAAGGAAAATCGCCGATATGCCCAGCATCATTCCACCCTCAGCTCCCGCAGCCGCGCGATCTCCCGGGCGTATCCCGCCAGATCGTTGGGCGTCTCCAGAATGAAGGGCAGCTCCCGCAGCGCCGGGTGGTTGACGATGCGGCCGAAGGCCGCCTCCCCCAGATACCCCTCGCCGATACGGGCGTGGCGGTCCTTGTGGGCGCCCAGCGGGTTCATGCTGTCGTTGATATGAACCGCCTTCAATTTTGCAAGGCCGATGACCCGGTCAAACTCCGTCAGCACGCCGTCGATATCCCCGGCGATGTCGTAGCCCGCGTCGGAGACGTGGCAGGTATCCAGACAGACGCCCACCTTTTTCCCCAGCTCTGTGCGGTCCATGATCTCCCGCAGCTCCTCGAAGCGGCCGCCCACCTCCGAGCCCTTGCCGGACATGGTCTCCAGCAGCACCATGGTGCGGTATTCCGGCCGGAGGATGGCGTTGAGGGTCTCCGCGATCTGGCGGATGCCCGTCTCCATCCCCTGCTCCGTGTGGCTGCCGGGGTGGAAGTTGTAGTAGTTCCCCGGCAGGTATTCCATGCGCTTCAGGTCGTCCGCCAGTGTCATGCGGGCAAACTCCCGGGTGCGCTCTGTCTTGGAGCAGGGGTTGATGGTGTAGGGCGCGTGGGCCACCAGCGGCCCGAAGCCGTTTTCCGCCAGCAGTGCCCTCAGCGCCGCCGCGTCGTCGGGGTCGATGGCCTTGGCCTTGCTGCCCCGGGGGTTCCGGGTAAAAAACTGGAATGTATTGGCGCCGATATCCAGCGCCGTCCGCCCCATGGCCAGAAAGCCGTCGGAGGCGGATAGGTGACAGCCGATCGTCAGCATGGTGTTGCTCCTTTCAGATGGCCAGCGTCCCTACGTCCGCTCTGCCGTTTTCAATGGTGAGGAGGCCGCAGGTGGGGCGCAGCGGGTCGCCGGCAGCGCCGGGGTTCAGCACCAGCAGCGCGCCGTCGTTGTCCACCATGGGGCGGTGGGTGTGGCCGAACAGCAGTACCTGCGCGCCGCACTCCCGGGCGGCCCACACCGCCCGCATCCCGTCGGACTCCACGCCCCGTGTATGGCCGTGGAGCATCAGGATGCGCACGCCGCCCAGCTCAATGAGCCGCTCCGGCTGGTCGCAGCTGCCGTAGTCGCAGTTCCCCGGCACGCCCTCCATAGGCAGCATGGGAAACGCCTGCCGCAGCTTTTCCAGATCCCGCTGGCAGTCGCCCAGATGCAGCACATAGTCGGGGTGGGTCAGCTCCACCGCCCGCATCAGGTTATCCACCTTGCCGTGGGAATCGGATACCACTAAAACCTTCATAGCTCCCTCACAATCTGTATTCTCAGAGGGCATCTTACCACAAAACGGTTGAAAATACAATTCATTTCCCGTATGATGGTAGGGAGCGAAAGGAGGCGGTATCATGACAGGAGGTGTGGTGGAGCTGGATCTCCACGGCATGAATACCTATCAGGCGCAGATCGCGGTGGACGCCGCCCTGCGCCGGGCCGGTCTGGGCACCTACCGACTGCGGCTGATCCACGGCTATCGCGGCGGCACAGCCATCCGGGATATGCTGTGGCTGACCTACGGGCATCGCAGTCAGGTCAAGCGCATGGTCAGCATCAGCGAGGGCGTGACCGAGCTGGTGCTGCGGGAATACTGAGAAGGAGCGTGGCGGTATGCGGCTTGCGCAGATACAGATGGCAGTCACGGCGGACAAGGCGGAAAACCTCCGGCGCGCGGAGACGCTGCTGGCCTCCGTGAAGGGGGCTGACATGGCGGTGCTGCCGGAGATGTTCTGCTGCCCCTACGACAACGGCTGCTTCCGCGCCTACGGCGAGGCGGCGGGCGGTGCGGCGTATCAGATGCTGTCCCGCGCCGCTGCGGCAAACCACCTGTGGGTGGTGGGCGGCTCCATCCCGGAGCTGGACGGCGGCAGGGTGTACAACACCAGCTATGTCTTTGCGCCGGACGGACGGTGCGCGGCGCGGCACCGGAAGATGCACCTTTTCGACATCGACGTGGATGGCGGCCAGCGTTTTCGGGAGTCGGACACCCTGACCGCCGGGGACGACGTGACGGTGTTCGACACGCCTTGGGGCAAAATGGGACTTTGCATCTGCTTTGACCTGCGGTTTCAGGAGCTGTCGCGGCTGATGACGCTGGCGGGCGCACAGGCGCTGCTGGTACCGGCGGCGGTCAACATGACCACCGGCCCCGCCCACTGGGAGCTGCTGTTCCGGCAGCGGGCCGTGGACAACCAGCTGTTCACCGTGGGCGTCTCCCCGGCCCGGGACGAGGCGGCCTCCTATGTGGCGTGGGGCCACTCCATTGTCTGCGACCCGTGGGGCGCCGTCCTCCATCAGTGCGGTGCCGGCGAGGAGGTGGCGGTGACGGAGCTGGACATGGCGCAGGTGTCCGCAGTACGCAGACAGCTTCCCATTCTGTCGGCGCGGCGGACGGACATCTATGAGATCCGGAAAAAGTGATTGCCAAGGCATGGCAAAGCGTGTATAATCGCAAAAAAATACGGCGGAGGTCCTGTATGATGAAGAAGAAATATGCAGAGATGACAGCGGCGGAACGGCAGGCGGAATACGCCGCCGTGCAGAAGGAATACGAAGACGCCAAGGCGCTCCATCTGGCGCTGAATATGGCCCGGGGCAAGCCGGGACGGGAGCAGCTGGAGCTGGTGATGCCCATTCTCGGCGTGCTGACCCGGTCGGAGCAGTTCCTGTCCGACGGCGTGGAGACCCGGAACTACGGCGAGGTGGCGGGCATCCCCGCGGCGCGGCGGCTGTTCGCGGACATTCTGGGCTGCAAGCCTGAGCAGGTGTTCGTCGGCGGCAACGCCAGCCTGCAGCTGATGTACGACACCGTCTCCAAAGCGTTCGCCCACGGTATGCGCCGCAGTGAGAAGCCGTGGAGCAAGCTGGACAAGGTGAAGTGGCTCTGCCCCGTCCCCGGCTATGACCGGCACTTCAAGGTGACGGAGAGCTTCGGCGTGGAGATGATCAACATCCCCATGACCGCCGACGGCCCCGACATGGACATGGTGGAGGAGCTGATCCGCGACCCGGCGGTGAAGGGTATGTGGAACGTGCCTAAATACGCCAATCCGGAGGGCGTGGTGTACAGTGAGGATACCATCCGCCGTCTGGCGGCCATGAAGCCCGCCGCGCCGGACTTCATGCTGATGTGGGACAACGCCTACTGCATCCACGAGTTTGACGGCGACTTCGTGCCGTTCCCCGATATCATCAGCCTGTGCGCCCAGTACGGCAACGCCGACATGGTATATGAATTCGCGTCCACCAGCAAGGTGACGTTCCCCGGTGCGGGCGTGGCGGTGATGGCGGCCAGCGAGGCCAACATCGCCTATCTCACCAAGCTCATCAACGTCCAAACCATCGGCTTCGACAAGATCAACCAGCTGCGCCATGTGCTGTTTTTGCAGGACAAGGCCCACACGCTGGCGCTGATGCGGCAGCACGCCGCCGTGCTGGCCCCCAAGTTCCACGCGGTGCTGGACGCGCTGGACCGGGAGATCGCCCCGCTGGGCATTGCGGACTACAAGCGTCCCGTGGGCGGCTATTTCGTCAGTCTGGACGCCATGCCCGGCTGCGCCAAGCGGACGCTGGCGCTGTGCAAGGAGGCGGGCGTCACCATGACCGGCGCGGGCGCCACCTTCCCCTACGGCGTCGACCCCAACGACAGCAACATCCGCATTGCCCCCTCCTTCCCGCCGGTGGCGGAGCTGGAGCAGGCCATCGCCGTGTTCTGCACCTGTCTGAAGCTGGCGGCCCTGGAAAAGCTGGGCATCTGAACCTAAAACGCGCACAAAAAAGAGCTGCGGCGCTGCCGCAGCTCTTTTTTATGCACTTATCCTCTGCCGCTGACACGCAGACGGTTGAGGGCGCGGGCCAGATTGCCCTGCGCCAGCTGGTACTCCGCCATGCTGCGCTTCTGCCGCAGCTGCTCCTCCGCCTCCTCGCGGGCGCGGAGGGCGCGGTTCACGTCGATATCCTCCGGGCGCTCGGCGGCGTCCACCAGCAGCAGTACGCGGCCGTCCTCGATCTTGAACAGACCGGGGGCCACGGCGGCGCGGCGATGCTCGCCCTCCGCCGTCTCGAACCGCAGCTCACCGGCGCAGACAGCGCCCACGGCGTTGCTGTGGTTGGCCAGTATGCCGAACTCGCCGTCGGTGGTAGGCACCACCAGCGACACACATTCGCCCCGGTAAAACGGGACGCTGGCCGCCAGAATATCCAGATGGAACGGGGCCGCCATCACATGCCGCCTTTCTTCATCTGCTCCGCCTTGCGGATCACGTCGTCAATGGTACCGGCGTTGAAGAAGGCTGCCTCGGGATACTCGTCCATGCTGCCGGACAGGATCTCCTTAAAGCCGCGCAGCGTCTCGTGCAGGGGCACGAACACGCCGGGCACACCGCTGAACTTCTCCGCCACATAGAAGGGCTGAGACAGGAAGCGCTGGATGCGGCGGGCGCGGGCGACGGTCTTTTTATCCTCGTCGCTCAGCTCCTCCATACCCAGAATGGCGATGATATCCTGCAGCTCACGGTACTTTTGCAGGGTGGACTGGACGGCGCGGGCGATGTTGTAATGTTCCTCGCCCACGATGTCCGGCTCCAGAATACGGGAGGTGGACTCCAGCGGGTCCACAGCGGGGTAGATGCCCTGCTCCGCGATCTTACGGCTCAGCACGGTGGTGGCGTCCAGATGGGAGAACGTGGTGGCGGGGGCGGGGTCTGTCAGGTCGTCGGCAGGGACGTACACCGCCTGCACGGAGGTGACGGAGCCGTCCTTGGTGGAGGTGATGCGCTCCTGCAGCGCGCCCATCTCGCCGGCCAGCGTGGGCTGGTAGCCCACGGCGGAGGGCATACGGCCCAGCAGCGTGGACACCTCGCTGCCCGCCTGGACGAAGCGGAAGATGTTGTCGATAAACAGCAGCACGTCCTTGTGCTCCACGTCACGGAAATACTCCGCCATGGTCAGGCCAGACAGCGCCACGCGCATACGGACGCCGGGGGACTCGTTCATCTGGCCGAAGACCAGCGCCGTCTTGTCGGACACGCCGCTCTCCTGCATCTCACCCCACAGGTCGTTGCCCTCGCGGCTGCGCTCGCCCACGCCGGTGAAGATGGAATAGCCGCCGTGCTCCATGGCCACGTTGTGGATCAGCTCCTGAATGAGCACGGTCTTGCCCACGCCGGCGCCGCCGAACAGACCGATCTTGCCGCCCTTGGGATACGGCTCGATGAGGTCGATGACCTTGATGCCCGTTTCCAGAATATCGGCGGCGGGCATCTGCTCGGCAAAGGTGGGGGCGCTGCGGTGGATCTCCCAACGGGGGGCATCGGCGCTCACCGGCGCCTCGCCGTCGATGGGGTCGCCCAGCACGTTGAACATACGGCCCAGCGTGGCCTCGCCCACCGGCACGGAGATACCGTGGCCAGTGGCGGTGACGGTCAGGCCCCGGCTGAGGCCGTCGCTGCCGGCCATCATGACGCAGCGCACCGTCTTATTCTCCAGATGCTGCTCCACCTCCATGGTGTAGCGCGTGCCGTTTGCCTCCACGGTCAGCGCCTCATTGATGGCGGGCAGGCTCCCCTCCGGGAAATGTACGTCGATCACGGGGCCGGAAATGCCCGTGATGGTTCCTTGTTTCATTGAGGTCAGCCCTCCTTTTCTTTCTTGCTGCGCTGGGCGCGCTCACCGGCGGAGACCTCGGTGATCTCCTGGGTGATGGCGGCCTGACGCGCCCGGTTGTACTGCACGGACAGATCCTTCAGCAGCTCCTCCGCGTTCTGATCCGCCGCGTTCATGGCGGTCATGCGGGCGCTCTGCTCGCTGCAAAAGCTGTCCACCAGCGCACTGTAAATAAAGCCGGTCAGGCAGCTGCGCACCGCGTTATTCAGCACGGCAGCGGCGCTGGGGACAAACTCGAACACGGGGTCGCCGGCGGTATCCGCCTTGGCAGCGGAGAACCGCTCCCGGTGCAGGGGCAGCAGCTGCGCCTGACGCACCGTGGCCTCCAGTCCGTTTTTCATATCCGTGTAAATGACGTGCACGGCGTTGATGGCACCGGCGTCGTACCGCTCCAGCAGCAGCTCGCCGATCTGGCGGGCGCGCCGCAGCGTAGGGTTCTGGGCGGTGTAGAGAAAGCTCTTTTCGATGGGGATGCCCCGCTGGGTGAACCAGCGGCGGCCGTACTCGCCCACCACATACAGCTCCGTGCCCTCGTTGGCGGCGAGAAATCTCTGCGCCTGCCGGATGGCGTTCTGGTTGTAAGCGCCGGCAAGTCCCTTATCCGCCGTGATGAGCAGACAGGCGGCCACGCCGGGCAGCGGCTTGCTGTTCTCATCGTAGAGATACCGGCTCTCCGCGGTATCGTCGGCGTTGAACACGCGGCCGATCTCCTTCTGCAATGCGTCGAAGTAGGGCCGTGTATTGCTCAGATCCGCCTTGGCCTTGCGCAGCTTGGCCTGGGAGATCAGGTACATGGCGTGGGTGATCTTCTGGGTCTGCCGGACGCTTCCGATGCGGCGGCGGATCTCACTTGTGCTGGCCATGGCCTCACCGCCCGCCTGCGCGCCGGAACTTCTCCAGCGCGGTCTTTGCAAAGTCCACGATCTGCTGGCGCACCTCGTCGGTCAGCGCCGCGCCCCGCTCCAGCTCCTGCATGAACTGGGGGCGTCCGGCGGCGAACTCGCCCAGAATGTAGTCCCGCAGCGGGCAGACCTGTGCCACCGGCACCTGCTGATAGATGCGGGCCATAGCCGTCACCAGCGTGACGATCTGCTGGGCCTGACTGAGCGGGCTGCACCGGCCCTGACGCAGAATGTACATCAGGCTCTGGCCGTAGGCCAGCTGGTTCTTGGTGTCCTCGTCCAGATCGCTGGAGAACTGGGTAAAGACCTCCATCTCGCGGTACTGCGCCAGATCGAGGCGCAGCGTGCCGACCGCCTTCTTCATGGCCTTGGTCTGAGCCGCGCCGCCCACACGGGACACGGAAAGTCCCACGTTCACGGCGGGGCGGTGGCCGGAGAAGAACAGGCTGCTCTCCAGGAATATCTGGCCGTCGGTGATGGAGATGATGTTGGTGGGGATGTAGGCGGACACGTCGCCGGCCTGCGTCTCCACGATGGGCAGGGCGGTCATGCTGCCGCCGCCCCGTGCGTCGCTGAGGCGCGCGGCGCGCTCCAGCAGACGGGAGTGCAGATAGAACACGTCGCCGGGGTAGGCCTCGCGGCCGGGAGAGCGTCCCAGCAGCAGGCTCAAGGCGCGGTAGGCGATGGCGTGCTTGGAAAGATCGTCGTAGACGATCAGCACGTCCTTGCCCTTGTTCATAAAGTACTCGCCGATGGACGCGCCGGCATAGGGCGCAATATACTGCATGGAGGCGGACTCACCGGCGCTGGCGCAGACGATGATGGTATACGCCATGGCGTCGTGCTTGCGCAGCATCTCCGCGATCTGCGCCACAGAGCTGGCCTTCTGGCCGATGGCCACATAGATGCAGATCATGTCCTTCCCCTTCTGGTTCAGGATGGTGTCGATGGCGATGGACGTCTTACCGGTCTGGCGGTCGCCGATGATCAGCTCACGCTGGCCCCGTCCGATGGGGAACATGGAGTCGATGGACAAAATACCGGTCTGCATGGGGGTATTCACCGGCTGGCGGTCGATGATGCCGGGCGCCGGGCTTTCGATCATGCGGTAGTCGTCGGCGGGGATCTCACCGCCGTCGTCGATGGGCGCGCCCAGCGCGTCCACCACGCGGCCGATCATGGCGTCGGACACGCCGATACCGGCGGTCTTGCCGGTGCGGTACACGGCGCTGCCCTCGCTGACCTCCTCCACCCGGCCGAACAGGATACAGCCGATGCGGTGGCCCCGCAGCTCCTGCACCATGCCCCGGATGCCGCCCTCAAAGAGCAGGATCTCGCCGTAGGCCGCGTCCTCCAGACCGCCCACATAGGCGATGCCGTCCGCCACGGACAGCACGCTGCCCACCTCGCGGGCGCAGACCTCCGGCACCCAGTCCCGGACGGTGTCGCGGATCAGCGGGATCACGGACTGCTCGCCGGCCTTCAGCGCGGCAAGGCGCTCCTTCAGTTGGCCCAGACGACCCTCCGCCGTCCAGTCGATGACCTCGGAGCCGATCTCGATGCGGAAGCCGCCGGACGCGGTCTTATCCTCCTGCCACGAAAGCTCCACCGGCCGGCCGTATTTCTTTGCCAGCACTTCCTCCAACTTGGCTCGCTGCGCGCTGTCGGGCGGGCAGACGCTGAACAGGTTGGCGGTCAGGCGGGGATCATTCGTGCTCATGCTTCTCCTCCCCCTCGGCTGCGTTTACAAACGCGTCATAGGCGTGGGAAGTCTCCTTCGCCAGCAGCTTCTCCATGGCGGCCTCCGCGATGGACACGGCCTCGCGGTTGGCCTCTGCCACGATCTTCTTGCGGTCATTCTCCGCATTCTCCCGGGCGGCGGCCACGATCTTGTCCGCCTGCTCACGGGCGGCGTCACGCTGCTGCTGGGCGTAGACCTCCGCCTCTTTGGCGGCGGCGGCGCGCTTCTCGTCCAGCTCCGCGTCCAGCGCGGCCTGACGCTGCTGCATGGCCGCCTCCAGCTCACGGGTGGCCTTCTCCCGCTCCACGGCGGCGGACTCCATGTCCTGATAGTGCTTGGTGCGCTTATCCATGAAGCTCTTCACCGGCTTGAACAGAAGCAGGTACAGACCGCCCACCAGAATGGAGAAGTTGAACAGATGCAGCAGGATCTGCTGCCAATCAATATTCAGTGGGATATTATTCATAGTGACTCTCTCCGTTCCTTACAGCACAAAGATGATGAGGATGACCGTAAGCAGCGCGTAGATAACGACCGTTTCCAGGAACACCAGACCCAGCATCATGGTGGTGCGGATCTTGCCCTCGGCCTCCGGCTGGCGGGAGATGCCCTCCACGGACTTGGTGATGGCCATGCCCATGCCGATGGCACCGGCTGCGGCGGCGATGCCGATGGCGATGGCAGAGGCAGTAGCCTTGGAGCTGGTGACGGTGTCGGCGGAGGCCTCCTCCGTCTGGGTGACAGCGGCGGCGCCGTCCACAGGCTCGGTGTCTGCAAAAGCGGTAACGGTCAGCATAGCGGTCAGTGCCATCACCAGGCACAGCAGCAGGGCAACAGCCTTCTTATTGGTCTTTTTCATGATCTCTCGTTCCTCCATCAGTTATTTACAGTATTGACAGCTTTTGTTTTGATTTTTTTGGCTTTCTTGGGCTTGGGCGGGTGCTTCTCCGTGACCTCGCCGTAGAACATGGAGGTCAGCATGGTCAGCACATACGCCTGGATCAGCGCGTGGAGCATGGTGAACAGCACGGCGATGATCACCGGCAGCACAAAGCTCATATTGATATAGTAGTAGACCAGCTCCGTCACCAGCAGACCGCTGAGCAGTGCGCCGAACAGACGGAAGCTCATGGACAGAGGCAGCGAGAAGTCCTTCAGGGCCTGTCCCGCGCCCTTGGCGCCGTTGGCCATGATGCCGCCCACCAGAATGACGCCGTAGGACAGGCAGCCCAGGGAGATGGCGGCGTTCACGTCGGACAGCGGTGCCGGCAGCGCGATGGAGTGTCCCGCCGTTGTCACCGTCTGGAAGCCAAACAGCTCGAACAGCGTGCCGATGAAGATGTACACACCGGCGCCGAACACATACGCGCCCAGGAAGCCGTTGCGGTGGGGGCTGTTGCCCTTGGCCAGTCCGTCAAACATCCCCACCACCGTCTCGACAACCATTTGCAGCTTGCCGGGAACCATCTTGAAGCGGGGAATGACGAACAGCCGCAGCAGCAGCGCCGTCAGCAGGATGACGCCCACCACCACCAGCGAGGAGATGTACGCGGGATTCACGTCCTTCAGCCCGAACAGGCTGACGCGGTTCGTCCCGTGGAGCACTGCATCACGCATGGCCTCCTGCACCGACTCCGACTTCCCGTGTCCGGGAACCAGCAGAGAACCGGCCAGCAGAGCCGCCGTGATCAGCAGCCACCCCACGATGAACCTTGTTTTCTTCTTTTTTTCCATTCCTTTATCACCTTCACATACGATCGGGATTTTGTGCCGCTGCGTCGTATTTACGGCACCTGCGGCACGACCATGCCTCACCGTGTTTTTTAACGGAATCTTTACACGACGAGTCACCATCTTGACGCTACGTTCTCTATTATAATGAAATCCCACCTATAACACAAGCATTTTTTCGGCAAGTCTGTCCAAACACTCCCTCTTTTTTCACCGAAAACGGGACAAGCACCGGAAAATGTCCAAAAACAGCGGGAGCCTGCGGATACCGCAGGCTCCCGACGGATCATGATTTCCTTTTTTTGGCAAATGCCGCCTTTTTGCGCGGGGACATCTTGCCCTTCTGCGCCGGCTGGCGCGCCGTGGGCGTACCGCGGCGGCCCCGGTTGCCCGTGGTCTCCTTCCGGGGACGGCGGGCGGGACGCTCCGGCTTCTCCGGCTTGGCGGGAGGCTGGCCGTAGGGCTCGCCCTTTCGGGGGCGCAGCAGGCACTCCTTCCCGTAGCCGATCAGGTCGGTGCGGCCCGTCTCCTCCAGCGCCTCCACCACCAGCGCGCGTTTTTCCGGGCGGGACCACTGGAGCAGCGCACGCTGCATGGCCTTTTCCTTGGGGTCTCTTGCCACATACACCGGCGACATATCCCGGGGGTCGATGCCGGTGTAGTACATACAGGTGGACAGAGTGCCGGGGGTGGGGTAGAAGTCCTGCACCTGCTCCGGCGTGCGGCCGTTCTTGTGGAGGAACTCCGCCAGCTTCACCGCGTCGCCGAGGGTGCAGCCGGGGTGGCTGGACATCAGGTAGGGTACCAGATACTGCTCCGTGCCGTCCTGCTCGTTGAGCTTTTTATACTGCCGCCAGAACTTCAGGAAAACATCGAAGTGGGGCTTGCCCATGTAGTCCAGCACCGAGCTGACACAGTGCTCCGGCGCCACCTTCAGCTGGCCGGAGATGTGGTACTGCACCAGCTCCTTGAAGAAGTCCTTGTTCTTGTCCTGCAACATATAGTCGTAGCGGATGCCGGAGCGGACGAACACCTTCTTAATTTTGGGAAGCTGCCGCATTTTTTGCAGCAGCTCCGTGTACTCGGAGTGGTCGGCGTCCAGATTGGGGCAGGGCTCCGGCGCAAGGCAGCTGCGGTTCTTGCACATACCGCACTTCTTCTGCTTCTGGCAGCTGGTGTGGCGGAAGTTGGCGCTGGGGCCGCCCACGTCGTGGATATAGCCCTTGAACTGGGGATCCTCCGTCAGCAGCCGGGCCTCCTCCACCACCGACTCGATGGAGCGGCTGGTGACCATGCGACCCTGATGGAACGCCAGTGCGCAGAAGTTGCAGCCGCCGAAGCAGCCCCGGTTGTGGGTGATGGAGAACCGCACCTCCTCAATGGCGGGGATGCCCGCGGTGTACATGGGGTGTACCTCCCGCGTATAGGGCAGGGCGTACAGGCGGTCCAGCTCCTCCCGGCGCAGGGGGCGGGCGGGGGGATTCACCACCAGCAGCCGCCCCTCGCAGGGCTGGAGCACGGCGCAGCCCCGGATGGGGTCGTGCTCGTCGTATTCGATCTTCGTGGCCCGGGCGTAGGCCTCCTTGTCGGCGCAGACCTCCTCGTAGGAGGGGCAGGGCGCCTTATGGAAGCGGCAGCCGCTGTCGTCGGCGGCGATATAGGCCGTGCCGGGTACGTCGGTGATCTCCTGCACCGGCGTCTTTTTGGCAAGACGCCGGGCGATCTCCGCCGTGGCGCTCTCGCCCATGCCATAGACCAGCAGGTCGGTGGGGGCGTCGAACAGGATGCTCCGGCGCACCTTATCCTCCCAGTAGTCGTAGTGGGCGAAGCGGCGCAGCGACGCCTCCAGTCCGCCGATGACGATGGGCGTGTCGGGAAATGCCTCCCGCGCCCGGTTGGTATAGACGATAGTGGGACGGTCGGGACGGTGTCCCATCTCGCCGCCGGGGCTGTACAGATCCCGTGTGCGGCGGCGCTTGGCCACCGTGTAGTGGGCCACCATGGAGTCCAGATTGCCGCCGCCGATGAGCACGCCGTACCGGGGCTTGCCCATGGCGCGGAACGCCTCCGCCGAGTGCCAGTCCGGCTGGGCCAGGATGGCCACGCGGTAGCCCTCCGCCTCCAGCAGACGGGCGATGAGGGTGGTGCCGAAGCTGGGGTGGTCGATGTAGCCGTCGGCGGTGACCACCAGAAAATCATAGTAATACCAGCCGCGCTCGATCATCTCCTCGCGGCTGACAGGGAGAAATATCTCGCCTCTTGTCATGGGGCAGCTCCTTTCAGGGACGGTATTCCGCCGGGATCGGCGGCAGCTGGACGCGGATGTCCTTTTCCATCACGTCGCCCTCCAGCGGGTAGAAGCCCAGACGGGCGAAAAACCGGCGCAGCTCCTTGTCGCCGCAACGCAGGCGCAGGAACTCCACGCCGCGATGCCGGTAGTACAGCAGCACGCGGCCCATGGGGGTAAAGGCACGGCCGGTGCCGCGATACGCGGGATCCAGCCAGTACCAGCCCAGCCAGCCGATGCCCGGCTCCTCGTCCGGCAGCAGCTGGAGCGCACCGATAAAGTCCTCCCCGCAGCGGATGCCGATGGCCTCGCCGCCGTCGGGGACATGGAAGCGCCGGCGCAGCTCCTCCGGCAGAGGGACATAGTCCTCGCCGGGATCCACCATCTTGGCGCTGCGCCACCAGCTCTGGCGGGCAAAGGTGGACAGTCCCCGCTCCGTCAGGTGGCTGTTGTCGTCGCGGTACTCCACCCGCAGTTCCCCGTTGTCCCATGTCAGCAGGGATACGGCGGTGTTGTCGCCGTGGGGCGTGTCGCCGATACCGGACAGCGGAACGCCCTGTAAGGTACCCAGCACGATACGCAGCGCAGCGCCGTGGGAGAATACCGCCACGGTGCCGCCGTCATGGGCCGCGCCGATGCGGTGCAGGGCGGGGATGCAGCGGTCCAGCACGTCCTGCGCCGTCTCGCCGCCCTCCACGCGCCACAGATCCACCCGGCGGTTGAAGTGGTACATCTCCTCCGGGTGCAGCTTGTTCAGCTCATGCCACGGGTGATCCTCCCACACGCCCATGCGGATCTCCCGGAAGGCCGGCTCCAGATGGAGCGGCAGCGCCTTGGGCAGCCAGAGGGCACGGGCGGTGATCTGCGTGCGGTACAGGTCGCTGGCGTACACCGCATCGATATCCACATCCTGAAACCGCTGGCGCAGGGCGTCGATCTGCTGGTAGCCGCGGTAGTTGGTGATCAGTCCGTTGTGCCAGCCATGGGCGATGCGGTAGAGATTGCCCTCCGCCTCCGCGTGGCGGATGAGATAGATCTTCGTCATACCACCGTCACCCACTGCTTCATCTCGCGGACGGCGCTGTCCACGGCCGCCGCTGCATCCGGGGCGAATTGCAGGTCAAAATCCACGGTCATCGCACCGTGGCCGTACTCGTCAAAGGCGGGGACGGCGTTCTCGCCGTCGCACTCCGGCAGCAGCAGGAAGGACTTGGGACACAGGCGGCGCACATCCCGGATATCCAG
>Ga0129313_1001233_pt1 | contig 17026 bp, 16 predicted proteins | sample O1105metagenome_FD_94436 | JGI IMG/M metagenome (GOLD analysis project Ga0129313, IMG submission 94436) | Orangutan group fecal microbial communities from fecal samples from Wisconsin, USA - O1105 metagenome | ecosystem: Host-associated > Mammals > Digestive system > Large intestine > Fecal... | reverse complement strand
TGTCAACACCCTCTCCGTTTTCTCCGTGAAGGAACTGCCGGAAGGCGAATTGGTGGATACCACCGACAAAAAGGAAATCGAGCAGGACGAAAAGTACAATCTGGTTCAGGCTGCAAAGCTGCTGGCGGGTAACAAATATTATATGATGATTTGCGGCACCTACATTTTGCAGCAGATCTACGGTGCTATGATCAGCATGGGCACCTACTATGCAACCTACATTCTCGGCAACCAGAATCTGTTCGGTGTGTTCTCTTGGGCAGTCAATATTCCTCTGATTATCGCTCTGGTATTCACCCCGACGCTGGTTGCAAAATGGAACGGAATGTACAAGCTGAACGTCATGAGCTATACTCTGGCAACCGTTGCCCGTGCGCTGGTCGCTGTGGCAGGTTATATGGGCAGCGGTAATGTTCCCCTGATGCTGCTCTTTACCGCAATCGCTGCTCTGGGTCAGGGTCCTTGGCAGGGCGACATGAACGCCGTGATCGCGGCTTGCTCCGAGTACACTTGGCTGACGAAGCACAAGCGTGTAGACGGAACGATGTACTCCTGCACTTCTCTTGGCGTAAAACTTGGCGGCGGTCTGGGTACTGCCATCACCGGCTGGCTGCTGGCAGCAAGCCATTTTGACAGCGCCCTGACCGTTCAGCCGGATTCCTGCATCAATATGCTGAAAATCATGTATCTGGTGATTCCGTTTGCTCTGGATGCCATCATCACCTTCATCCTCTCTCGTATGAAGGTCGAAGAAGCAAATGAACAGCTTCGTGCAGCAATGAATAATTGAGAACAGTTCCTGTTCTCTCGACCCATAGGACACAAGACCCACACGACACAATCGTGTGGGTCTTGGTGTTGCCTTGGAAGAAGCCCCGCCGAAGAACATCTGCCTGCCGTTATACAAGCGAGGGAATGTATGAAAAAGAAGAAACCCATCTCTGAGGAGCAGCATTATCTATGTGAAATCGGTCTGGAAAAGATGCCCTATCGTTCTTCTTGGCTCTTCAAATCCTATACGGAGGAAAGTCTCACGCACATCACGATTGCGGCCTATTATAATGTGGACGAAGCGTTTCTTCAGGCTCCCACTGCAGCATGGGGAAATCTATGGGATTGCCGTGCCGCACTCCGCAAATTGGTGTCCTCCGTCTATCTGGAAAGCGATTTGAACCTTCCGCTCGGAAAAAACGGAAAATTCTTATTCCAACTTGGGTATACTCCTGTTGTGTCCGACATGAAGAAAATCGTTCAGAAAACTGCCGCATTGTCTTTCCCCAAATGGGCGTTAGCCGTATGGGATATGGATACTGCAACATTATATATGGTCAAATACGACAGAAGTCATTGATTTTCTTTGTTTATCTGTGATACCATTCATTACGAGACCTCCAACATTGCTCTCTTCGCCTATGGTGGAGACTCCGGCACTCAAAGAAATTTTCCGAAAAACACAACGAGGTGACCATTTTTTGAAACGTCGAACTTTTCTTGTCTGCACCGCTGCACTTTTTTGCGGTGCGTTTCTGGCAGGGGGCTGCATTCAAAAAACTTCTCAGCCAGTCCTTCAGCAAATCGAATACTCCAATTTGGCAGATTCGGATACACAGGCTCTTCTTTCCAAACTTTTGCAGGATGCCGGCGTATCCGACCTACGGATACAGACCTTCTTTGATCATGTGCAAAAGTTCAACAATGCTGTGGACCCGGCATGGCTCACCACAGGGTTTGAAAATGCCAAGCCTTCGGATCTGAAATACGATCCTTACTCCATGCAGGACGCATGGACGGAAAAATATGACACCTTCCCCGGCTGGAACTGTCGGATCACTGCCTGTGGGCTGTTCGGTGATTTTATCACCGTCACGGGCAAGGCAGACCTTGACTCAGCCGAGGACACCCTGTTTATGGACTATGAAACACTGGATTCTGACCCGGAATCCCTTTGCGGCGACGAACGGCAAAAGTTTGATGCTCTGTTCGCCCCGGTTAAAACCACCAATACGACCGATATTCCTACCCATTTGAAAACGATTCAGCAGGAATGGAAGAAACGCGGCCTCTCCTTTGTAGAAGATGATAAGATTCGTCTCGTCTCCGTAGTCCTGCACGATCAGTTCTCTGAAACGGACAATTCTCTTATGATCGGTCATGTCGGCATTATGCTTCCCGCATCGGATGCAGTATATTTCGTCGAAAAGGTCGCTTTTCAGGAGCCGTATCGCTTGTTGAAGTTCAAAAATCGGACCGAGTTGAGCGATTATCTGATGCTGAAATACGACAACTCGTGGGGACAGGATACTGCCCACACCTTTATCATGGAAAATTCAGACCTGATGGACGGCTGGCGCATTCTTGACGAACAGGAAAACGCAAGCTAAAAGCATCATTTTGTTGGGAGCCGTTCGGTCTGACAAACCATTCGCCCTCTGATACTAAAAAGACGCGGCAACCTCTCACCCAGAGGCGGCAGCGTCCTTTTTATATCGGAATGTTTTGTTCGTAGGGGAACTCTGGGTTTATGACAGGGTATGCGGTGAACACTGGCTCTTTGGGGCGAGGATTAGCAGGAAGTCTGCGTACTAAAATATCGAAGTTGACAACAGCGCAGTCAGTCAATTGTCCGACTGTGCTGTTGGTGCTTTTCTTCTTGGGGATATATGGTATAATAATATTAGTACAACATCTTGTCTCGCTTATGACTTTTAAATCGTGTATATAGGAGAGTCAGATAATATGTCGAATCAAATTCAACTCACAGAAGATCAGCATTATGTTCCACGATTTTATATAAAATTGTTTTCACTTATAAAGCAAACGAAGAAAAAAGAAAAGGGCTTTGCTTCATTTTACCGCTTTAGTGATGGGCTAGAAAAGCGAGGTGTTCCTATCGAAAGCATCTGTTATAAAAAATTTTTCTATGGTGAAGACTGTTCAGTAGAACATAGCCTTTCCCAAAAAGAAGGTGTTTGGGCAAGTGTCTTTCATAAATTGAGAGATTCGCAGTTTACATCCATTGACGAAAGCGACATCAAGAAATTGAAAGAATTTGCAACATATCAATATGCACGTACAAAAGCCATGCTAAATCATCAAAAGTATGGAATGGAAAAAATGCTGACAACCGCACTCAAGAATGCTTACTGTAAACAATACCCAAGTCAGTCTTATACAGAGGATGTTTCTCAAAGGATTGAGTCTGCTGTTCACAACAAGGTCGAAGCAGAATCTACTGCCGATTTGCTTGTAGAGAATTGCGATAAGATGGTTTCTGAAATTGATTCATTAGATATTTGTGTCGTTAAGTTTGAAACGCTACATAAGCTGATTGTTTCAGATATGCCAGTAATTATGACAAACGTTTACCAAACAATTCAGAATGGGATGAATCGAATTGGAACGGTTTTACTTTTTCCGGCGTCCGAAAATGCCTTGATTCTTTTTTATAAAAAGGAAGCGTTTCCTTCGCTCAAGCGTTTTATAACTGTAAAAAATGAGAAAGATGTAATTGCTCTTAACAAATATCAAATTTTAAGTGCAGAGGACATTATTATTTCTAAGGATGCTGAAACTTTGGCTGAGGCTATCGCTCAAGATGATATTCTTAAGGATCGAAATGATTTTGTCGCCCGTCAAAAAGTTTATGCTCAGGCAGCACAAGACGGAACCTTTTTTGCAATGGTCGGAACGGGTATTCCCTTTATTTATCCACTGTCATTTCTAACACTAGCCAAAGAGTTAAGGCGAATGCCTGAATTTCTCCGCTGTCCCATTTCAGCTTCTTATGACGGTGCTTTTCGGAATCAGCTATTGTGCCAAATTTATGGAGAGCTATTCTCTGAGCAGAGCCATGAACATCTTCCCATGGCCGATAGTCGCAAAATAAAAGGCCATCTCAAAGATCTTCTGAAATTTCTGGATTCTTATTGGGCGGTTCCACGAGATCAACAAACAATTACGCCAGCGCAGATGATGGTGTTAAAGTGCGCTGAGATCTATATTTAACCCTTTTCTTCTGAAAGTAAATACAATTCATTATAGCTCAGTTGACTATATTGCACAATATGGGTATAATATAATTAGAATTTTACTATTATATAGGTCACACAGGAGCAGGAGGTGCTTTTATGAATATCCGTCCATCTGCAGCGATTCGCCAGAACTACAACGAGATTGCTGATTTGTGCAGAGAAACCGCTGAGCCGATTTTTCTCACCAAGAACGGTGAGGGTGATTTAGTCGTCATGGACATCGAAACCTACAACCGCCGGGAAAAAATGCTGAAGCTCCGTGAAGAGCTGCTTTCCGTGGAAGAGGATCGGATGCGTGGAAGCGAGGGCTATTCGATTGACGAGGTTGCTTCCATGATGCGCAGTGCGATCAAGGAGGCTGCCGGACATGGAACAGCAGAATAAATACCGTGTGATCGTGTCGGCACGGGCTGCTCAGATGCTGGTGTCCCATACCGCATTTCTGGCACAGGTCAGCCCTGCTGCAGCAGAGCGGCTTACAGTTGAATTTGAAAAGGCTGCAAAGTCTTTGGAGCAGATGCCGCAGCGCTGCCCATGGCTCAAAGGCGAATACATTCCTAAAAATGCTTACCGATTTATCTTGTTTGAAAAACGCTATATGCTCATCTTCCAGATCGTAGATAATACGGTTTATGCAGATTATGTGGTAGATTGCAGACAGGATTACGGCTGGCTCATCCGATAATCAACAAAGGCGGTGGCTTCCCCTATTGTGGGATACCACCGCCTTTTGCTGCGTCTCTGTAAAAGTCAGAAATTAAGTATTTCTACTGTTATTGTACATTTTCAGCATAGCACAATGGTATGGGCACATACCACTTCTCACCCAGAGGCGGCAGCGTCCTTTTTATATCGGAATGTTTTGTTCGCAGGGGAATTCCGGGCTTATGACAGGGTATGTATAATGTGCAGAGCCATATCAGCATTTTCTTTGTCCACAAACACCTCTGTAACATACTGCGGTTTTATGCCGAGGGTTCCAATTCTTGCTTGATCAAATGTGTTATGCCGATTGACATCTTTGGATTTACAATAGAATTTAATTCCAGCTGCCGCCAACGCATCTGTAATGCGATTGCATTGGTAAGGGTCAGAAACTGTTGCGACTAGCGATTTGAAAAAATGCTCTAACATAAAGAGGCCTCCTCGTATACACTCTAAAAAAGTTTTGGAGCTTCTTGATAAAACAACGAAATTCAAGGCGAGTTTATTTCAACTGTCCAAAAAAATATTCAAAAACGTATAGTTTCTTCTAAATTTCAAAAAATCATGTCATAATTACGATTTTGCTTATCTAATCGCCATTAAAAACGAGTATGGCAAAGCCCCGGCACAGCGAGCAGAGTTGGACTGGCTGCTCTACAACAAGCCCTTGGAGTATGCTCAGCTTGTGCTGGGTAGTGAGATCGAGCATCATCTCTCGCTCGGATTCGACCATGGCAGAGTAGAAAATTGACCTTTAATTAAAATATCCAAGGCAAAACAACAGTCCTCTATCATTTATTTAATCGATTCCTTTGAGTTTTCTTTGTACAAATCTTCTAAAAGTTCTTTTTGTGTTTGCTCTACTGCTTTGCTATAATGTTCTCTAGCTTCCTCTCCTTGTAACGTTTTATACCCGCCATTTCCGTCTGGAATATCAACACGAACAATATTTTGCTCATCTAATTCGGATGCTGCATTAAGTGCATCTTCAATTTCTTTACTGCCCATAATTTGTGGAGCATCAGTCGTTATTGGCCTGCCCAATATTATAATTAGTAGCACCGCTATTACCGCAAACATTAACACAATTTTTCTTACTCTCATCCGAAACGCTCCTTTTTAGATTTATTTCTCATTGCGGGGCTTTTTAATTTTGCAATTCACAATCCGACTTGCAAGATAAATTATCCAAAAAGTAAGGATATAATTGTTAGTCATAAACTTTGTAAAGGTCGCTTGTTCCCCTAATCTTATTTCAACAAAGTAAAATATCAAACACTGCACAATTAGCATACTACCAACGTCTACTACCAGTTTTTTCACTATCTTCGGCTCCTCTCTATAAACCCTTTTATCCAGATAACGCAGCAAATCACTGGTTTGTTGCAAGATTTTCTGTTTTTATCTATCTTAACAAAAAATCGCTCAAGTGTTTGTGCTTCTTCACAAACATTCAAGCGATTTTCTGTTAAGAAATACTTCCTGCGATTTTGAAAACTTCATCCATCGGAATATTTCCCATTATCATATGCGCTATACCATCTTGCTCCCAGTTGAGAATATAAACAGAGATTCCACTTTCTACAGTACTCGTTCCCAAAGATGCGTCCACGTCACCAATTTTTACAATTTTATAGGTCGTATGCTCATTATCAAACAACGCTTGGTTCCCCGGCTGGATAACTGAGCATTGAACTGTATACCCTATACTGCTTTTTTTCGATGAGTAAACGTGTAAAAAAGCCTGTGCATTCTCATATTCTTGTTCATAATCTCGTTCAAATCCATCTGGCACATAATGGTCGCTATATCCATTCGGAAGTTGCTCCAACGGTTCGCCGTCCACTTGATACGTCAGCTGCATCTCAATGGGCAGGAACTTCTGAATCATCGTATAGACCGCCTTGCGGAAGTCTGCACTTACTGCAAGCGCACCGAGGGTCAGAATTACCAGCGTCAGAGCCGCAACAAGCACCCGTTTCAGCATAGGGCGGCGTTTATGCAACGCCGCTTTCAGGTGAGCATCCCATCGGGAAGTGTCTGGATAGCGTTCTTTTAGCTGTGCCGGAGTTGGCAGCTCATCCAGTTCTTTCTGTGCATCTGCACGGAGTGCCATAGTCAACGCAGCATCAAAAGAAACTTCCGTCCGATCACTCATGGCTGTTCAATTCCCTCCACAATCGCTTTCTCCCTCGGAAAAGCCGCATCCGCACCACTTCGTCCGTCAGCCCAAGAGATTCCGCAATTTCTCGGTTGGTATAGCCCATTGCCAAAAGGCGCAGCGGATCACGGTACATCGGCTTCATCTGTCCGATCAGCTTTGTCAGTTGCTCGATATTATCCGTGCTGACTGCTGCATCGTCCGGCAATGGGGCAGCATCCTGTGCATCCGGAATCTCTTCCAGCAGTTCTTCCCGGCGTTTGCGAAGCATATCGTATGCACGGCTTCTACTACAACTAACGAGATAGGCGGCGAGTTCGTGACAGTTCTTCCAACGAATTTTAGAAATATTTTTTGCAACGTATAAAAACACCTCTTGCAGTACGTCCTCTGCCAAATGAGGGTCCCCCGTGACTTTGTAAGCAGTATGATAAACCAGCCGCTTGTAGGTATTATAGGCGTCTATAAATTGTTCTTCGTCGCTTTTATCTTCAAGGACAGTTAAGTACACAGAAAACAATACAACTGCCTCCTATTGATTCGTATGAATCGGATATGGTGCGCCACAGCCAAAAAATGCTGCTGAGCAGGAACTTTCCGATTTTCTGGTGTTAGCACAATGATGGCACAAAAAAGCGGCGTTCTGATTTTGCAAAAGCGAAAATGAGAACGCCGCCGTCTATCGTGCCGTATTCGATTTTCGATGTGTCGTTATTTTAGAGATGTCTCTTATAGGGATACGGAGTGTGTCAAAGTTCAAACCGATGAACACATCCATAAAACCCATCTTATTTCACAGCCTGCTTCAGCCGCTCCAGATCATCCGCATCCGGGTGAGAAAGAGCCTTGTCGAAATTCTCGATCATTGCGTCCAGATTGGGCAGATGAAGCGGCTGTTTTTTCATGTTCTCATATCGCTGGCGTACCGACATCGGCATCTTTCCCTGACACATAAAGCTGCCAATCACCGTGTTGCTGCTGTGCAGATCTTTCTGCACGGCTTTCAGGATCTTGTTAAAATATTCTTCGCTGCCGCCAAAACCAGCGGTGCCAAACAAAAACACCTGTTTCCCACGCAGCTGCTTCAAAAAGTCCGAAGAGCTTTCATCCGCTTTTCCCTTATCCGTCCAGAAACCCACATAAAGGGTGTCCGCTTCCATGGCGGCAGGGTTCGGGTTGCCAAAATAACAGCAATCTGCCTGCGGCAGGCAGCTGTGCAGCGTGTCTGCCAGTAATTCCGTGTTGCCTGTTTTACTGCTGAATACGATTGCGTAACTCATAACTTCTCCTTTGGAGCCGTTGGCTCTCTTTGGTTACAATGTTTCCCAGTTGATTTTTCGATCCCGATAGAAATACTCTTTGTCGTGTTCGCTGATGGGGCGCAGCACATGGCATGGATTTCCCACCGCCACTACGTTAGCAGGGATGTCCTTTGTCACTACGCTTCCCGCACCGATCACCGTATTATCCCCAATGGTAACACCCGGCACCACGATCACGCCAGCACCCAGCCAGCAGTTGCGTCCGATGCGGACGGGCAGATTGTACTGGTATGCTTTCTCACGCAACTCTGGCAGGATGGGATGGTTTGCAGTTGCAAGGACACAGTTCGGACCAATCATGGTGTGTTCCCCGATGTAGATATGGGTATCATCCACGCAGGTCAACCCGAAGTTGGCATAGACATAATCGCTCAAGTGAACGTGCTTTCCGCCCCAATTGGCGTGAAATGGCGGCTCGATCCAGCAGCCTGCACCGCACTCTGCAAGCATTTCTTTCAAAAGCTGCGCCCGTTTTGCGTGTTCAGAGGGGCGGGTATGATTGTAATCATACAGCCGCTCCATGCAAAGTTCCTGCTCTGCCATGATGGAATCATCCGTAGGGTCATAGACTTGTTGGCTGTGGATTGCATTTTCAATCAGCATCTTGTAGCTCTCTCTTTTTTGCAAATCATTCTCACTTATAACGGGTGCAAATATGCTTATGCCTTTTGGGTCTCTTTTTCTCGCAAAGCATCATAAACGCAGCGGGTTCCCTGATGTGCCATCAGCCCGCCCAGACACTTTTTGTTGCAGCGGACGCAGCGGTGTATCTGTTTTGCCCGCCCATTTTTCAGCTTGTTCACCCAATCCGGGTCTGCCAGAAGCTGGCGGCTCATGGCGGCGCACTGGATACGTCCATCGAAAAGCTGCTGCTCCACAAAATCCGGGTCGTTCAAGCCGCCCACTCCGCAAATGGGGAGATCGGTATACTGACGCACCTCGTTGCAGAACTTGAGGAAACAACCGGGATGCCCAAAGTATGGGTGGTTTGCAGGGGGAATCGTGTTTTCCAACGCCGAATGGTTCGCCAAGGTCACATGGAAGCTGGTTACACCTGCCCGTTCCAGCAACGGCACGAAAATAGGCAGTTCTTCTTCCACAACGCCAGCATTCCCGTAATGCGGTTCTTTCTGCCGGACAGCCAGCTTATAATCAATGGGTATTCCCGGAACCGCCGCATGGACTGCCGAAACTGCTTCCACTGCAAAACGAGCGCGGTTTTCTGCACTGCCGCCGTATTCGTCGGTACGATGGTTGAAGATGGCTGAACTGAAGCTGCCGCACATCCGGTCGCCATGCACCTGCACCATATCAAAGCCAGCCTGTTTTGCCAGCACCGCCGCCTTGCCGAATCCGCTGATGATCTCATGGATCTTCCGCTGAGACATATTGGTAATGTACGGTGCCACTTCTGCATTCAATTTTTCCCGCAGCTGGTCCGGGGTGATTTTTTTTAGCAGCAGACCGGGAATATACTTGAACATCGCCAGCAGATTGGAATCGCTCTGGTGCAGCTGAGCACAGACTTTGCAATCTGCATTGTGCGCGATCTCCACGATTTTCTGATAAAAAGAGAATCCCTTTGAATCAAACAGAGATTTTTCAAATTTGCTCTTTCCAACAGGAACATCGCCAACGATGATCATGGCACAGCCACCTTCGGCAATAGAGCGAATCCTTGCAAGGTACTCCTCATCCGACAGGCCGAATGTGGTCGGAGCAAAAATAATGCGGTTTTTTAACTGTAACCCACCGTAATTGATCGGGCTTAAAATCGTTTCATACATCTCTTGTACACTTTCTTTTTATGCTGCTTTTCGCAGCAAGGTCACCAAGTTAAAACTGTTCTTATGACCGGTTCCCACCCTTTTGAGGTAGAACGCACAGCAGTATAGCGCACTCATTTGACAAGGTCAAGTGGTATTTCCCGTTATTTACGAAAGATTTACAGTGGTATCCTGTGTATTTTTCGGTATCTCTTTTCGAGGAAGAACTGTTTTCTCTCCGCAGACGCATAAAACACAGCCAGAGGTAGAAATCTGCACGTTCATTATAATAAGCCGATCTCTCTCCGTAAACACTTTTAACAAATCCCAGTGATTTTGTGCATATTTTGTTGTATTGTCTCCATATACTTTCCGGCGGAAGCCTCTATAATAGGTACTGCGTCCTGCGTAACGCCTTATATTGTGTGGAGAAAGAAGTATATGGAACCTAACAAGGAAGCAAACAAGCCAAGGATCAACTACCGCTACTATGAGCTGCCGGAAGGCGAACTGGTGCAGGCCATTACAGGAGAGGACTGGGTCTGCACCTATGGCACCTATGCCGAGGATGTCCATTTCCACAACGTTATGGAGATCGGTATCTGCCGCTGGGGGCAGGGTCTCATGGTTCTGGAAGATCGGCGCATCGACTATACCGATGGTGCAGTTACAGTGGTTCCCGCAAACTGTCTGCACACAACTTTGAGCCGGGATAAAAGCCTGAACTCATGGGAATATCTCTTCTTCGATCCTGCCGGAATCCTGAACAGTGCCTTTCCAAACGACCCGTTATTTGTAGAGTCTGTTCTGCACCGGCTCTCCAGTGAGGCTCTATGCCTTCCGCAAGAGGATGCAGTAGAACTGGAACGGCTTATTACCATGGTGCTAAACGAATGCCAGACGAAGCATGAGTACCATAAAGCCGTGGAACAGAATCTTATGACATCGCTGCTGCTCCTGATCACCCGCAGCTATACGGAGAAGAAAACCCATATCCGCCCCATGACCGTTGGACTGCAGCAGATCATGCCCGCCATTGAATACATCGGGATGCACTATATGAATCCGATCTCCGGGGAAGATCTTGCGTCCATCTGTTCTTTGAGCGAGGCGCAGCTGCGCCGTAAGTTCAAGGAATATCTCAATATGTCGCCAGTTGAATATCTGACGATGGTACGAATCCAGAAAGCCTATGAACTGCTCAATTCCACCAATTATCCCATGACGGAGGTTGCTCTGCGGGTCGGATATCAGGATGTTTCCTCCTTCAACCGCAATTTTCAGAAGATCATGGGTGTTTCTCCATACCAGTATAAGAAAAACAACAGCGACTACCGTGGTCGGGTATTGGACAAGAAGATCTCTGCCAAGAAAGGATGGAAGCATCCCTCCGATCCATAAGAGAAAGACTTTGTAGCATTGTGTCAAAGAAAGCCTTTCTTCTTTGGGCAAGCTGACGAAACCATCGTTTTGCGTGCAGAAATACGGCTGGATTCTGATTGAATCTGCGTGTTTTTTGATTGGATGCACCCGCATTTCAATCGCAAAACCTGTTGCAATGACTATAACAAACGAGGGTTTGGAGAAAAGAATTGTTCAACTTGTGAATGCGTTCAATTCTTTCTCCAAATTTCTCGGATTCGTCAACTTTTTCAAGGTTTCATGAATGAAGGAGAAGGCATTATGAAAAAGATCTCGCGTCGCGCATTTCTGTCCGTTATGGCTGCTGCAGGTGCAGCTGCAGCCCTGACCGCTTGCGGTGGCAGCTCTGGTTCTTCCACTGCTGCTTCCGGCAGTGCAAGTGTTGGCGGTTCTCAGCCCGGTGGTCACAAGCTGACGGCCTATGCATGGGATAAGAATTTCAATATCCCCGCTCTGAACGCTGCTGCCGCAGACTACAAGGAGAATGTTGACCCGGAGTTTGAGCTGGAAGTGATCGAGCAGTCCGGCGGCGGTGACATTGAGAATGCCATCACGCTGGCAGGTTCCGCACACGATTATTCCAATCTGCCCGACATCGTGCAGTTCCAGGATCACTACATCCAGCGTTATGTTGCCGACTACCCGGATGCCTTTGTTCCCGTGGAGGGCGCAGACATTGACTGGGACGGCTTCAGCAAGGAAAAGCTGTCTTACTCCATCGTAGACGGCGTCCATTACGGTGTTCCCGTGGACAACAGCACCGTTATCTTTGCATATCGCACCGACCTGCTGGCTGAAGTCGGCAAGACCGTGGACGATATGACTGGCATCAAGTGGTCCGATCTGACCGATATTGGTGAGCAGGTCTACGCAAAGACAGGCAAATACCTGTTCTCCACCAGCGCAGACGGCGGCGATCTGGTCTACATGATGATGCAGTCTGAGGGCGTTGCCGAGTTCAAGGACGGAGAGCCTTGGATCACCGAGAACGAAACGCTGCATCGTGTCTGCGAGACCATCGTGGATATGGGCAAGCGTAAGGCCTGCTATCTGGCAAACAGCTGGAGCGACTACATCGACCAGAGCATTCAGGGCGACATGGTTGCCGGTGTGCTGAACGGCAACTGGATCATCCCCACCATGGAAGCTGTCACCGAGAACTCCGGCAAGTGGGAGATCACCACCATTCCTACGCTGGACGGCGGTGAGGGCTATGCCTCCAACGGCGGCTGCGGCCTGTACATCACTGCCAACTGCGGCAATGTTGATCTGGCAAAGTCCTTCCTCGCATACACCTTCGGCGGCAGCACTCAGACCTATGATAACGCCCTGCGTGACGGCGGCGTTGTCACCACGGTTCTGAAGTGTGCAGACTCCGATGTTTACAACGAGGGCGTGGAGTTCTTCAACAATGAGCCGATTTACAAGCAGATCGTTGAGATGGGTTCTCATGTTCCTGTGATCGAGCAGAGCGATTACCACTTCCGCGCTGGCGTTTACCTGATCACTGCTATCATCAACACCGTCAACGGCTCCAAGCTGGACGATGAACTGGCAAATGCTGAACAGCAGCTCCGCTTCGAGATGGGTCTTTAAGACCTTCTGATTCATCCGAAGGAGGGTTTGACATTGAAGAACGAAAAAAGCGGTTCTCTGATGGCAAAACAGCGTCGTGCGGGCTGGTATTACCTGATGCCCGGCACGGCCCTTATTACCATCATGAGTTTTATCCCCATCATCAACGGCTTTCTGACCTCCCTGAAAACGGGTTCCAGTGCAAATATGAAGTGGGCCAGCCCGCTGACCTACAACTATACCCGAATGTTCAAGGACGCACTGTTCCTGCGCTCGATGGGAAACACCTTCCTGTACCTGATCGTGGAAGTTCCAATCATGCTGATTCTGGCCATTCTGCTGGCACAGCTGCTGAACAATCACGATTTGAAGTTCAAGGGATTCTTCCGCACCTGCGTGTTTCTGCCCTGTGCAACTTCTCTGGTTTCGTACTCCCTGATCTTCAAATCCCTGTTTGCAACGGACGGTCTGGTAAACACGGTTTTGTGCAAGCTGGGCATCCTGCAAACGCACTACAACTTCCTCGGCAATCCCACCAGCGCAAAGATCATCGTTATTCTGGCTCTGATCTGGCGTTGGACGGGCTACAACATGGTGTTCTTCTTGGCCGGTTTGCAGAACATCGACTACTCGGTGTACGAAGCTGCCAAAATTGACGGTGCCAACGGCTGGCAGACGTTCTGGAAGATCACTGTTCCGCTGCTGATGCCCACCATCGTAATGACCGCCATCATGTCCATCAACGGCACCTTGCAGCTGTTCGATGAGTCGGTCAACCTGACTGCAGGCGGTCCGGCGAATGCAACGATCACCATGTCGCACTACATCTACAACAACTCCATGGGTCAGGGCGTTGCAAACTTCGGCTATGCTTCGGCATTGTCCTTCGTCATCTTCGTGATGGTTGCCATCCTGTCCTTTATCAGCATGAAAGCAGGTGACAAGCGTGACTAATACAGCAGAAACCCACGCACTTGTGCAGCGTGAAAAAGGTAAAAAGCACATGATCCAGCGCAGACTGATCCCTGCTTACATCTTCCTGATCATCATCTCGTTCATTTCAGTTTTCCCGCTGTTGTGGATGATCTCTGCGGCGACCAATACCTCACTGGATGTTGCCCGCGGCAAGATCATGTTCGGCACCTATGCGATACAGAACTTCAAAAATCTGATCGCATCGCAGAATCTGGCAGGTGCCATGGGCAACTCTTTCCTGTATGCAATCGTGCAGACTGTGATCTCAATGTTCGTTTGCTCTCTTGCAGGATTTGGTTTTGAGTTGTATCATGATAAGAACAAGGATCGCTTGTTCAGCATCCTGCTGCTCGCCATGATGGTGCCGCAGGTTGCCACGATGGTTCCTTTGTTCAAGATGATGTCCAGAGCCGGTTTGCTGAATAGTGTCTGGGCGTTCATCCTGCCCAGCATTTCCACTCCGTTCCTGATCATGATGTTCCGACAGAACTCCCGCAACTTCCCCAACGACCTGATGCAGGCAGCTCGTATTGATGGTCTGAGTGAAACGGGCATCTTCTTCCGGATGTATGTTCCCATCATGAAATCCACCTATGCGGCGGCTGCGGTCATCACGTTCATGAACGCATGGAACGCTTACCTGTGGCCGAAGGTCGTTATGACCGATAACCGTGCACAGACCATGCCGATGCTGATCGCCAACATTGCGTCCGGCTACTCCATCGACTACGGTATGTTGATGATGGGCGTTCTGTTCTGCTCCATCCCCACCATGATCGTGTTCTTCGTTCTGCAGAAGCAGTTCGCAGAGGGCATCACCGGCGCGGTGAAGTAATTCTCTATCTTTTCGCCATCCACTTTTTCTCCTTCATCTGCTGTTCCCCCAGAGGAATCCCCATCTCCTCTGGGGGACGATGAAGGAATTTTTTCAATCACATAATAAGGTAAATGAGGAAGTACTATGGCTGCATTTGATTTTGCAAAAGTAAAAGACCCCACCTTTTTCAAGGAAAACGTGCTGAATGCTCATGCAAGTTTCCGTACTTACGCTTCCCGCGAAGAATATCTGGCAGGAGAATCTTCGCTTGCGATGAAGCTGGACGGCATCTGGAAATTCGCCTACGCAAAGAACTACACCAGTGCCATCCCCGGCTTTGAAAAGACGGATTACGATTGCAGCGGCTGGGACAACATTCATGTTCCGGCACACATCCAGATGGAGGGCTATGACATTCCCCAGTATGCGAATGTTCAGTATCCGTGGGATGGCCGTGAAGAAGTACAGCCGGGCGAGATCCCGCAGCGGTTCAACCCGGTGGCAAGCTATGTAAAATACTTCGAGCTGCCGGAATCCATGCAGGGCAAGCCCGTCCACATCGAGTTCGAGGGTGTGGAAAGCGGCATGGCTCTTTGGCTGAACGGAGCCTATGTAGGCTATGCCGAGGACAGCTTCTCCGCACACGCATTCGACCTGACTCCCTATCTCCAGCTGGGTGTGAATAAACTTGCCGTGCAGGTGTTCAAGTGGACTTCCTCCAGCTGGTGCGAAGATCAGGACTTCTTCCGATTCTCCGGCTTCTTCCGCAGTGTGTGGCTGTACGCCATCCCCACCGTGCATCTGGAAGATGTATCCGTCAAAACGCTGTTTGCCGGGGATGATTTCGCTCATTCTACGCTGGAAGTCGCACTGCGTGTCGAGGGCAAAGGCGAAGCCCGTCTGACCCTGCGCCGCAGCGAGTTGGAAGTGTTCTCCGAAAAAATCGCACTGAACGGCGGCTCTGTTCTGTTCAGCCATGCGGTGGAGAACCCCCATCTGTGGAGTGCAGAAGACCCGGCTCTGTATGAACTGGAAATCGAGCTGCTGGACGATGCAGGCCATCTGGTAGAGGTGACCGGGCAGAAAGTCGGTTTCCGCAAGTTCGAGCTGAAGAACAATCGGATGCTGCTCAACGGAAAGCGCATTGTGTTCAAGGGTGCCAACCGTCATGAGTTCAGCTCCATTACAGGTCGTGCTGTGGGCGTACACACCCATGAGGAACTGCTTCGGGATATCATCACCATGAAGCAGAACAACATCAATGCCATCCGCACCAGCCATTACCAGAATCAAGATGAGCTTTATAACCTCTGCGATGAGTATGGTCTGTATCTGATTGCAGAGAACAATCTGGAATCCCATGGCACATGGGACATCCATCAGGCGGGCATTCGCGGCATCGAGGGCGTTTTGCCCAATGATAAGCCGGAGTGGAAAGCCGTCCTGTTTGACCGCATGAATTCCACTTACCAGCGTGACAAAAATCATCCTGCTGTTCTGATCTGGTCTCTGGGCAACGAATCGTTTGGCGGCGAGACCCTGCTCCAGATGGCAGAAATGGTCCGCCGCTTTGATGACACCCGTCTGGTGCATTACGAAGGTGTGGTCAACGATCCCCGCTTCCTCGAAACCACCGACATCGAGAGCCATATGTACAGCACGGTCAAGGACATTAAAGAGTATCTGGCACAGGGCGATAAGCGGCCTTATATCGAGTGCGAATATTCTCATGCTATGGGCAACTCCAACGGTGCTTTGCACAAGTACACGGAGCTTGCCGACCAGAAGGACTGCGGCTATCAGGGCGGCTTTATCTGGGACTACATCGACCAGTCCATCTGGAAAAAAGACCGCTACGGCAAGTGGTTCCAAGCCTACGGCGGCGACTTCGGTGAGCGTCCTACCGACTATAATTTCAGCGGAAACGGCATTGCCTACGGTGGTGACCGTGCTCCTTCTCCCAAAATGCAAGAGGTCAAGTTCTGCTATCAGAATATCGCGGTTTCCATCGACAATTCTGGATTTGAAGTCTGGAATAAGAACCTGTTCACCTCTACGGATGCTTTCGACTGCGTTGCTCTGCTGCACCGTGATGGAAAGCTGTATCAGCAGCAGAAACTGACCAATATTGATGTTGCTCCCGAAGAGCGTTCCAGCTTCCCGCTGCCGTTTATGGTCCCTGCGCTCCCCGGTGAATATGCAGTGACCATCAGCTTCCGTTTGAAGGAGGACACCAGCTGGGCAAAGAAGGG
>Ga0129313_1001226_pt1 | contig 17082 bp, 13 predicted proteins | sample O1105metagenome_FD_94436 | JGI IMG/M metagenome (GOLD analysis project Ga0129313, IMG submission 94436) | Orangutan group fecal microbial communities from fecal samples from Wisconsin, USA - O1105 metagenome | ecosystem: Host-associated > Mammals > Digestive system > Large intestine > Fecal... | reverse complement strand
GTTCCTGCGTTTTTTACTTAAAGTTCTCTTAAAATTTCAAGGGCAAAACTGCCACTTAGCCGCACAGAAGGCCAGTTGATGTTTTTTTACGCCTTGAACTTCGCTTAAAGTTCCTGCGTTTTTCGCTTTAAGTTCCTGCGTTTTTTCCTGTGATCCTATTTGGATTTCCGCCAGATTTTACCCGTATCCAAAAAAATATCACCGGAATCTCGTAGTGTTGTCAAAAGTCTGGATACCTTCCAATCTTTTTGTTCCTCGGTTAGATGCTGAGGAAGATATTCAAAAAGAAGTTGGTTAATCTTGAATTTCGGAAGGCCATCATGTTCTTCCAATGCTTTTAGAATCAGATTACAACAGAATTCCTTACTAAAGCCTTTAGCTTTGCTATACTCCGCTTCCTGCTCCGTCGCTTGGGCAATGGATTTGGCCACAATCAGCGCATTCTTCCTGCCTTCCACCAGTTGCTTGCTGCGGAGCATCTTCACCGCCTCTGCCGATATAGGCTTGTGCTTCTGCACCCGGTCCAGCAGAATGACTGTCTCCAAATCCAAATCCGTGTGCTTGATGAGCATCAAACTGTAGTCCAGGTCAAGGACGCTTCCGGGGATGGTCAATGTTACCGCACCGGGGTCGGACAGATCATACTCCGGCAATGGCAAGTAACGCTCCCGCTGCTTCTGGAACAAGGTGTGGATGCCCAATCCCTTCGAGTCAATCATCTTGATGTTCACCATCGCATCTGCAAGAAAATGGTTCCTGTACTTGCTCGGGGTCTTTGTTCCCAAAATATAATCTTCGTAGGAACCATCAAAGAAACCACCGACATTCCAGAAGGTCAGGTCGTTCTCCGTTTCCGTCACTATTATCCTTGAATTGCGCTCAAACTGCTGGTGGGCAATGCAATTGTGGAGGGCTTCAAGCACCATCTCCTCGTCATATTTCCACACCTCGGCAGGAATCAGTTTGTCATCTCGATAAATCTTGAATCGGTAGTTGCGGATTTTCTTCAAAAGGCGGCTTGTAGTGAGCACAAAAGGAATCGTGAAAATCTCCCCGGCGGTCTCTGTCTTCGTGTGAAGCTTCCATACTAGTTGGGAGATATGCTCCAGGAAATACGCACTTTCTTCTTTGCCGACAAGCAGGAGTGTAGTTCGCGTAATCTTCCCGTCATAAGTCAGCTTTGCCCTGTCCAGAAAAGTTCTGTCATCCCACTTATCACACTCCTTCGATAGTTCCGGAAAACGTTCCTTGAATCCATCTCGCGCCTCCTTAATAGCCTCGACATCCAAATCTTTAAGCGATGCTCCGGGGACTATTTCGGCTGTCCAATCGTGCCCGCTGTTGTAGATTTCCCTTATCCAATCCAGATACGGAACTAGAGACGTTACATGGCTGTCTATCCGGATATAGGGCGCTCCCATGAAGCAGGTAGGTTGCCCCTGCGCGGCAGGAACGATCATTACTACAATCCGTTCCGCACCGTGATATAGGAATTCCTCGAAGCGGAAATCAATCTTCGGATCAACGTATAACTTCAAATAGAGTGATAGCGCCTGGTTTCCCTTTGCCTTCAATTTTGTTACGTCAAAGGTGGTTCCCTTGACGGTCAGGGTATCGTCATCCACCCCAAAGAACAGGTATCCATAGTCTTGCCTGTCCAGACAGGCACCGTTGGACAGGGCCGAAATATACTCTCCCAAATGCCGGGCATCCTGATAATTGCTCTTAAACTCCAGAAACCGGTTCTCCTTTCGGTTCCGCTCAATCATCTGGTCAAGCAACTGGCTGTATGTTTCGTTGTCCATCATGGCGTCAAATGTTCATTGGCACAAATATACAAAAAAGCAACAACCTAAGATAATTGATAGTATTAAATGGCAACAATAGCCCTCATCTTTCTCGTCTTTTATTATTCACTTTTAATATATGGCGTTTTTCTGGAATGCCCCACGCCCTCACCGCACCATTCTCCAGTTATTGCCCATATTTCGTAAAACAGAAGCCATTCCGCAGCCCACGGCACTATTTTCATTGCCAAGAACATTGATGAATCCCACTCCCCAATCCTACCGTAATAAAGGCAGAGCTGTTGCTTCTCATCATCAAAAACATGAGGCAAAGATCTAGCGCCTTCTGCCTTTTTTAGTGGAGTGGGCTCTATTACGAATGTATTAGGTGGACTCCCAAAGGTATAGTCAATACGAATTCTATACGAACAACTGTTGGGTGAGGGCGTAATATCCATCTCCCAAATAAGATGACGAGGCGTCTGCATTCTCACCTCTCCATTTGGAAACTTTTTGGCAAGCACTTTAACTTGTCCAGATATTGGCACAACCGCCATCTTACTTACTCTTTCCAAAAAAGTTATGGGCTGCGACCTTGGTTCCAGCGCCTGCTCCAAGTGTTGCCGCGCCCGATGCCGCTGTTAACTTCCCTGCTTTCCTCTGGGCAAGTATCATATCGCCGTAAGCCTTAAATGATGCCTTTGACACCTTCTCTCCGAACAGTTCTTCAAACAAGGCCTGAAGCTTATCCAATCCATGCCCGGCAGCGGCCATTAACCTATCAACATCAACCTGCAGCTTGCTGACCCACTTATAGAAATACTCCTCCTTCTTATTCTCCGGCGTCCATCGATCTGCGAAATTCTCGGAAGAATTGACAGGATTCTTGATAACACGATGTCCCTGCGTACCTTCAATGAAGGATGTCATATTACGGGAAATATGCTGGAGAGCAGTAAGCAAATCCGTGGCATCATTGTACGTCCTGCCCGCGAGTGTCGTAATAATGATAGAAATGGGCTTATCATCCTCGTTACCATCAAACATAATATCACGGTGGCGCTTCATTAATTGGACCACGCGCTGCAGAGGAGCCTTGGTCTCATAGAATTTAGGAACGGGTGCAATAGCCTCTTTTAAGTTGATTGACCGCTGCAAATCCGTAGGTCGATAAGCTATGTTGTAGAACCACTTTGCGAACCCGAAAGGATTACTCTTCTGCCACTTATCGGAATCAGTCTCCGTCATATAGTCTGCCCTGGTGTTATCTGTAATACGAATGGCCGTCGTGTCAGAAACCACTGAATCAGAAGAAGCGAGCATCCTCTCCAATGCAGTTACATACCCCTCGTTAACGACACACGGAAGAACGTCCATATGATATTTTCCGTCTGCATATTTCAGCGTCCAGCAGCGCTTTCCTTCCTTATCCAACATATTGCGATAACGGTCTGACTCTTTTAGTCTGTCGCCAACTGCATTTTTGGTAAAATACTGTGTCCAATAGAACGGCTTTTTAGTCAGCTCGCATACAAGGTCAATATCCAGATCGGCATCTTCCGATACCGGTCGCACTGCAGTACCCAACAAGAACGAGCCCTGCGGCCTGATTTGCGGGGAATATGCTTTCAAAGGGCTTGGATCTTCGGCCAGATAGTTACCCACAGCTTTATAGCTGGTAGTAATCTGTTCATACTCTGTCTTCGTCACGTCGAGCGCTTTGCCAATTTCATTAAGCAGGACGGAAATCTGTTTTTGCTGATCTGTAGTCATATCTAATCATGTTTAATTGTTATCGTTTCAGTATCATCTACATCAACAGCGTTGTTCTTGTCGAACAGCACCAACTGTTTATCGGCTTTCGGCATCCATACTCGGCCCAATTCCACAGCGCAAGCCGCCGGCATGGCCATGAATACCTTTATTGATTGTTCCTGTGAGGCAGCATTAATCTCGTCCAACACTTGCCTGGTAATCTTTCGGAATTCTGCGAGCTGCCCCTCCGACTTCAACATATCGTTGTTGGGATTCTCTGCCGTCACAACCCACATGCTGACTTCATTACCGAAACGAGACTTCACCCGATGGACAATGGCAGTTGCGCTTAGCGAGAAAACGAGCACTGGCATCTTTGACGTGTCGTCAGGACGGATAATCTTCATAGGATTAGGCTCGTCGAGGGGCTGCCATTTCCAGGTATCTGGTTCTCGATGCTTCTGATACACCTTTACTTTGTGGAGGTCGGTAAGTTTGGTTCCGAGTTTCACGAGTAGAGGTTGCGGCGCCAAAGCAAAAACAGAAACGCAGTCTATATCTTCTCTGCCGACAATCGCCTTGAGGCATTCCAAACACTTCTGGTCAAGTTGAACAGTCTCCGAAGTCCAATAACTATCCATAGAGTCGTAGATACTGGAATCACGATGGGAAAGCAGAACTGTATTCTCAGAAGGATAGTTGTCCGGCAGCATCGCCATGGCGAGTTCTCTTCTTGGTATGGAGGCTGCTTCCTTTCCAATATTCACCCCATATACGATAGGTACGCTGACTTTGGCGGCATCGATTTCCGTAACCATACGGATCCTGTCTTCATGCTTTTTCTTCATCTCCCGCAGCCTTTCCACAGAGTGCTCGGCTACCTGTTCATGGTCAATCAGCCGATGGTGGTCGTGACACATCAACATCACATTGTCAATATCGTCAACCAGTTGGGCAGATAAGGTATTATCGCCTCTTGGACCATCCGGTGATGCTGCTACAATATGAGCGACAAATGCACGGTTAATCTCCTCCGAGGTCAAGTCATCCTTGTACAATAATTTATTGCAGCCGGCGTATTCACAACGGCCGGCGGCCTTCGCCCATAGTTTCGCTATTGTATGTGCGGTCGCATTTCCCGCTCTCTTTTTTGCCATATATCTACCTGATTATAAGAATTAACAGTGCAACATATTTGTATAATAATTCTACCCATTAAAAAACACCGTCACCAGGTTCTCTTTCCTAATGACGGTACAAAGATAAATCCGTATTGTGCACCCTATCTGCACAATAACAAGATCAGATTTCTTTCAGTCCAAGCTCGCGGAGATAGCCGTTGAATTTTGCCCTGGCATCAGCAAGTGTTCGTTCTATCTCAGAGAGTTTCTCCTGATTGGCAGAGAGGTCAATTTGCGCCTCTTCTTGCGCCAGGGAGACGTAGCGGGTGATATTGAGGTTGTAGTCATTCTCTACGATTTCACGGATGCTGACGCGGCGGCTATACCGGTCTTCCTCTTTGCGGAAACGGTAGGTATCCACTATTTTGCTTATATGCTCCTCCGACAGGGTATTCTGCTTCTTATCCTTGTCGTAGTATTCTGCGGCATTAATAAAGAGGACGTCGTCGGTCTTTCGGCATTTCTTGAGCACGATTATGCAGACGGGGATGCCGGTGGAGTAGAAGAGGTTGCTTGGAAGGCCGATGATACAGTCGATATTATCATCGTTGATGAGTTTTTGGCGGATAGCAGCCTCAGCCCCGCCACGGAACAGAACACCGTGGGGCAGAATGATGGCCATCGTGCCGCTATCGCTCAGATAGTGGAAGCCGTGCAACAGAAAGGCGAAGTCGGCTGCACTCTTAGGCGCAACGCCATAGTTCTGGAAACGGGGATCTTTTGAGACTTCGTCATCGGGCTCCCATTTGAGGCTGAACGGCGGATTGGCTACCACTGCGTCGAATGTCACCGGCTTAACTGGATTGCTGTCTTTCAGCAGGGACCAGTCGTTGGTAAGGGTGTCGCCGTGGAAGATTTCAAACTCGGAGTCGTGCAGGCCGTGAAGCAGCATATTCATCCTGGCGAGGTTAAAAGTGGTTACATCCTTTTCCTGGCCATAGATTTTGCCTATCTTGCCGCCATGCTTTTTCATCTCGTTGTTCACGTTGAGAAGCAGGGAGCCGGATCCGCAAGCAAAGTCCAACACACTGGAGAGCTCTTTCTTGTGGCCAGTTGTCGGGTCTTGGCAGTCAAGCGTGACGATGCGGGAGAGGATGGTACTCACTTGCTGAGGAGTATAGAACTCGCCCGCTTTTTTCCCGCTGCCAGCAGCAAACTGACCGATGAGATACTCGTAAGCATCGCCGAGGATGTCTCCACGCTCATCAAATTCAATCAACTTCTCTTCCAGTTTGGCGATGATATTGCACATCATCTTGTTCCGCGCAGCGCGGTCCTTTCCAAGCTTCTCGCTATCAAGATTGATCTCGGAAAAGAGGCCTTTGAAAGCGCCCTTGAAGGACTCTTCCTCTATATGACGAAAACTTTCCTTGAGCTCGGTCAGGAGGGAATCGTCCTGGGTGCGGGCCAGTTCATAGATTGCGCTCCAGAGGTACTGGGGCTTGATGATATAGTGCGTGCTCTTGAGCATCATATCTTCGAATTCCGATACGTCCGCAGCGTTCTCTTCGTACCAAACGTAAAGGGGTTTGTCTTCGGGCAAGTCGCTTCCCAATTCAAGGCGGGCAGCCGTTTCATATCGGGCACTGATATAGCGGTAGAAGAGAAGCGAGAGCATATAGTCGCGAAAGTTGTCGGCTGTCATGGCTCCTCGAAGGATATCGGCAATATTCCAAAGAGCTCTGAAAAGCTGCTCACGTTCTTGCTTGGTCAGCGGGGTTTTCGCCGTGTTTTCCATTTTCTATGTCTTTTTTTTTTGTTTTATTATTGGCTTTTAATTATCTACCAGAAGTATGTATCTCCCTTTCACTGCGAGCATCCGTCAAATCTGGCAGCATAAACTGGTATTTCTTCTTGATATGATAGAATAACGTCTTGATAGAGTCTTTATTATCCTCGTTCATAAGTGTCGGTGAAAAGAACTGACCCTGATGAGAAAAGACGTTGACTATTCGCGAATACAGGTCAACAAGTTCCCCTTTACTAAAAGATGGTTCGTCGAAGTCATTTCCTTTGTAGGTAATGCCGTCAAGAATATAACGATAATCCCGATGTCCAAAGAATTCTGCAATCTTCTCCATTACACTTCGCATTATGGTGAAATGATAAGTATAGAGCCTGTCATTGGAGATAGCTTCTTGAATTTCACTCATCATGGCCACGTTGTAATAGAACGGCGTATTGTCGCTCATGCTCTTGAGCGTCAGGCGATTCGTTTCTTTATCGCGGCTCAAGTAGTATTTCCCGAGCTTCCTGTCAGACATCAGGCCGTGAAGCATTGTGTGAAAGAAGAGAGCATGATGTGACGACACGACGAATTTGATTCGACGGAAATCCGTGCGACCGGCGCGGAAAGCGTCCAGTTCCTGCTTCATCTGGCTCCGGATCACACTATAGAGCTGCTCGGCGAAGGCAATGACATTGTTGTCGTCCAACGAGGACATAGGGTCATCGATATAGATGTACTCGATATTCTTGTAGGTGTCGTTCCCTTTTAATACCTGATCAAGGATGCATCGGAAAAAGCACCATACAAAAAGACGTTCTTCTCCACGGGAGATTTTGATGTTCTCTATCTCAATCTCTTCGTATTCCCGTTTCCCGTCGATGAATTTAGGTTTTTTTATCTTTTTACTGAACACAACATAGTCAGGAATCTCGGTATTTTCCTCATCGTAGTGAAATTTGAAGTCGATGTCAGTGAAAATTTGCAGATATTTTCCAAGATCCACGCTGAAACTGGAACCCGCAAGACCCTGAATCAGCGCCGCGTTCTGGTTAATCATCAGATGATGGTCGGTGTTATTTTCCAGATCGTTGTCCCAGGTGAATAGGTCCTCGGTGTAGGCATTGTAGTAGAGGGTGTGCTGGGGTACACCTTCGCCCCGGTCAAAGTGGGCGAAGTCATAGGACAGGCGCGTCTTGCCGGTACCGTTGTAAGCGAATACCAGCGCGCAGTTAGTAAACTGGTCGCGGTCATCGACCTCGAATCCTCTGCGGAGGGCCTTAATAATGACATCGTTGAAAGCCATATCGTTGCGTAATTACTTTTGGAGTTGAGGGAACAGCTGCTGCATGAGACCTTTTTTGTGGGCCTTGAGGGATGCTACTTTGCTTTCTTCGACAGAAATTATCTCGTCGATAGACGACAGACATTCGGCTATCTTAGTTTGCTCCTCAAGAGTAGGAGGAAGTAAGAACACCTTTTCTTTAAGATCCGAAAAATGACGTTTATAGCCATCCTGTTTCACAGGATTTGATAACAATAATTGATATATAAACTTTGAATTGTCTTTTTTATTTGAACCTAATATCTTTACGCCGTCAGCTCCTTGGATGAAAGGAAAATCAATGTATTTAAGAACACAGGTGTGGTCTCCGAAGATAATATAAGGAGCGTTCCTTAACAATCCCGAAGGATCATTTGTCCAACCACAAATCAATGTTTGGGATTGGTCTACTATCGGGAATTTGCCTGATGATGAATATTGCGAAGATTGCAGCTTCAAAGGAGGCGTTATGGTGTGACATATTCCATCAAATGATTTCTCCTGCCATTCACCGGTGAAACCCGGGAAACGGAGGGTCGGGGTGGTGGCGCCGGGCTGCGGAAAGAGCTGCTGCATAAGGCCTTTTTTGTGAGCCTTGAGGGATTCGACTTTCTGATTTTGAGCAGAGATCATCTGGTCTATCGCTTCCAAGCATTCTGCTATCTTCTGTTGCTCATCCCAGGACGATGGCACCAATACATCAATTGCCTCAATCGTTGACTTATTCACGGAAGGAACTATTCCACCGGAATAATCAGCAAGATTGACTTTTGACATAAGATAAAACAAGAAGGTATCCGAACTCTCTCCTTTGCTTTTTACTGCTGCCGCATTGTTGTCAATCAAACAAGGAACACCCGTCTTGATTCTTTTGTTAGAACGAATAGCCTCACCAATTTTTGCAAAAATGGTAGAGCCGACAGGAATTGGCTGCGCATGTAATACTGGCAAAAGAGAATAATCAACAAAGTTGTCAGCCTTGTTAATAACCATTTCTCCTCTATCAACGGCTGAGGATATGTCTCCCACCTTACAAAATGGTAAATCTCCATATTTTTGGCCCTGATATTTCTCTGGAAAGCCATATCCTTGCAACACAATAGCTATGTCGCCAATCTTTTTTTTCTTCCATTCTCCATTAAAACCTTGAAAACGAATGATCGGAGTTCTGGTATTGCTGTTATCCTTAGTCATGTTTTATATTGCTCGTTCCATTATTTCACGTATGCATTAAGTCCTTCTATAGTATTTCCGCCGGAAAGAAGGGCAAATAGTGGTGCCAGGTCCGCGAGGAGTCCTTCCTTGGCGGCTTTGCGCTGCTTCCAGCCGTCGATATGGTTCAGGAGCTCGCGCAGAGCGTCTTCGTCCAAGCGGCGGAGCTTAGTGGTTTCGGCCACGAAGGCTTCCAAGGCGGCAGGTTCGATGCCATATTCCGCGGCGAGAGCGGCAATCTGCTGGTTGAAGCGCTTGTCTTTGTAGGCCTTGTAGCGCTCACGAATCTCCTTCTCACTGATGCCGCTACCCTTGTGGAGTTCTTCTTTGATGAAGGCTTTAAGGTAGTCGCGCTCGTTCATCAGGTCCACGCTGCCGGACAGGATATCAAGAAGCTGCTCCTTGGTAATCTTCACCTTCTCAAAGTGGGTGTCGGTGTACTTGGCCAGCAGTTTCATGATATAGTCGTAATCCACCAAGGTGGAACTGAACAGGGAGAGTTCAAAGTCCGGCTCGTCCTCGGGATCTTCCTTGGCTTGGCTTCCCTTCTCATTTCTGCGACGACGTGCAAGATCCAGATATGCCGTGCGGAACTGCTGGAGGATATCCTCCGGCATAGCGGCCTCTATAGCATCCTTCATTTCTTCCGGCATATCCACGTACTGGTCCAGTTTGAGCGCCAGACGCTGGACATCCTTGAAGGCACTGATAAATTCGCCGGTGTTCTCTCCCTGAGGAATGTTAATCACTTCCTCGGGTTTGCATTCCAGACCCATACCGTTCATCACGGTTTGGAGTTGCGTGATGGCTTCTTTGTATTTCTCCACCACCGATTCGACCGGTTCCACCAACCAGTACTCTTTTCCTTTGTCGTGGTCGAATCCGCTAAAGAGTACCATAGCGTCGTCCATCTGTTTTTCCAAGTTGCGGTAGCAGATGATGTTTCCGTAAGGTTTTGTTCCGTCAAGAATGCGGTTGGTACGGCTGAAGGCCTGAATGAGTCCGTGCCATTTGAGGTCTTTGGCGACGTAGAGGGTATTGAGGAACTTGCTGTCGAAGCCGGTAAGCATCATCTCCACGACGATTACGATGTCCAGCTTCTTGGCGTGCGGAAGATCCTTGTTGGGATACTTCTGGTCTTTGAGGCGGCCTTGCACATCGCGGTAGTATTCATCAAAGAGATCGACTGTGAAGTTGGTGCCGAATTGGGCGTTGTAATCGTCGATGATCTTACCCAGCTCGCTTTTGTTGCGTTCCGGATCCTCATTGTTGTCTGCTTCCTCCTGCGGCAGGTCTTCATCGGAGCTGTTCCGCATCGGCGGCGTAAAGACGGCGGTTATGTTCAAGGGTACATAATCGGGATTGTCTTTGACCAGCGCATCCTGTAGCTCCTTGAATATATCGTAGAAGATGATCGCATCCGGGATGGAAGGGGTGGCAAGGAGCGCGTTGAAACGACGGTTTGCCGTGAGGGTGTCGTGGTTGTCCAGAATGTGCTTTACGATTTGCCAGATGTTAAGGGGCTCATTGATAGGATTCCCGTCGGCATCCGTGTTGCCGTAGTGCTCCACCTTGAAGCGAAGGACGTTGTTGTCCGTGATGGCGTTGGTGATGGTATATTGGTGCAGGCATTTATGGAATATATCCTTGGTGGTGACATACTCGGCCTGCTGGCCGTTTATGCGTGTATAGCTGCTGTTCTCCTCGAATATCGGAGTGCCTGTGAAGCCGAAAAGCTGGGCCTTCGGGAAGAAGTTCCGGATAGCGGCGTGATTCTCACCGAACTGGCTGCGGTGACATTCGTCGAAGATGAAGACGATGCGTTTGTCTCTCAGGCGCTCCAGGCGCTGGTGGAACTTGTTCTTGTTGGTCGGATCCAGGGCGATGCCGAGCTTCTGGATGGTTGTAACGATGACCTTGTCGGCATAGTCGGTGCTTTCCAAGCGACTTACGAGGGCTGCGGTGTTTGCGTTTTGTTCGACGCAGCCTTCCTGAAATTTGTTGAATTCATCACGGGTCTGCTTGTCGAGATCCTTGCGGTCCACGACGAAGACACATTTCTCAATGTCACTGTTGTATTTGAGCAAGGTCGAGGCCTTGAAACTGGTGAGGGTCTTGCCGCTGCCGGTGGTATGCCATATGTAGCCGTTCTGGTTGTTTTCCGAGACACAGTTAACGATGCTTTCAACAGCGTAAATCTGGTAGGGACGCATAACAAGTATCTTCTTCTCCGTCTCAACAAGCACCATATAACGGCTGATGAGACGGCCGAGGGTGCACTTGGGGAGCATCATGTCGGAGAATTTGAAGAGTTCCGCAATTTTGTGGTTGCTCTCATCGGCTGCGTGATAGACGGGAAGATAGTTATTGGTGGCATCGAAGTGAAAGTGCTCGTCGTTGTTATTGGCAAAGTACATAGTGTCGCTGCCGCCGTTGCTGACGATGAAGAGCTGCATGAAACACATCAGCGTATTGGTGTAGCCGTTTCCGCGGTCTTGCTTGTAGCGGACAATCTGCTCCACAGCCTTCATCGGCGAAACGCTGTGGCGCTTGAGCTCAATCTGTACTAGTGGCAGACCGTTGACCAGGATGATGACGTCGTAGCGCTGGCGACTATTGGCGGTATTGATAGTGAGCTGGTTCACCACCTCATAGTCATTCTTGCACCAGTCCCGCAGGTTCACAAGGCTGTAGTCGAAGGTGGTACCGTCGTTCCGCACGAATGTTTGTTTCTCGCGCAGGCGCTTGGAGGCGGTGAATACATCGGCCATGACGTTCTCCTGCAGGAGCTTTCGGAATTCATCATCCGAGAGAGAGACGAAATTGAGCCGCTCGAATTTTTGGCGGAAATTGCTTTCAAGCGCATCCAGGTCACGGATGTCGCTGCGGTAGGTGTATTTCATCTCCTGGAGTTTTTCCAGGAACTGCTGCTCGAGCTGTGCTTCGCTTTGGATCATGTTTTTTGTGTTTTTGTGGAATTACGAGTGCAAAAGTAAAGGTTTACTATGCACTCATTCTGCACAATTATATTTTTCTGTCAATAATTTTATTTTCTGGCGAAAGGTCTCTCTCAAGGAGGCTGGTTCAAGAACTTCTACGTGATCGCCGTAGGAGAAGATGAGTGATTCTAGCTCCGGAGTAAGAAAAACGTTCAGTTGAATGATGCAATTATCCCTATCCAGTTCAACCTGGGAAGGATGAAGGGGCTTTGTAACCACATAAGGGAAGCGGAATTTATTAAACTTCAGTACTACCTTCTCTGGCTTCCCTTCACGGGGAACGGATACGCCCACAACATCATCAAAGTATTCCTCAAAGTTAAATTGCGTGTTAGGTATGTATTCTATCTGTACCGGCTCAATGCTGATAATGCGATCCAGAGGCAGGTTGGTCAAAACGTCCTTGTCACGCTCTGTGATACCAAACAAGAACCACCTGTTGTTATACTGCTTGAGGTAGTAGGGATGCATAATGTGCTTCATTTCACCTCTAGTGAAATGCTTATACTTTATCTTGACCACCTGTTTATTAACGATGTAGTTGTAAAGTACAGATAGATTCTCGATACCGGTTAGGAAGGGATTTTTCTCATACCCGATGACCGGGGTGGTGTTCCTCTTGCGACCCAGCTTGTCCTCGAAATTCGCGACGAACTCACTAACCCAGTCAAAACCGGAAGTACCGTTGAGCCTGTTGAGCATAATAAGAGCTTCATCAATCTTATCTAGTTCGGCCTCAGAGAAGTCTTTCTTGTTGATAGAAAAGCCCTCATCCTCATAACGGTAGTAACACCGCCGTCCCACATAATAGCGTTTAATGGGAGCATTCCAACCCTCCGCGCTCTGCATAAACGCGATGTCATTAAATATCGTGCGTTTTTTAACGTAATATTCAACGTCATTGATGGGGTCTTCCTTGGAGATGTAGAACTCCTTAAGCGCCTTATTACACGCTTCTATGAGGTCCTCTATGTAGAACCTCTTATACCGATTGGCGAAACAGGCATCAAGGGCTTGATACCTGATCATGGCGTGCTTGTTTGTAGCCATTCAGAGAAAATGGTAATATGCTTATCTTAAATGCAAATTTAAGAAATATTAGGAAATGCGGCGCAAGATAAATAAAAATTGTGCAGTGTTTCTGCACAATTTTCGGTAATACTCTTAATGTAAACGACCTTATCTTTTATGCCATACTTTTTCAATGACGCGTTTTAACTTGCGTCTGCAAGAAAAGGACATTAAGTATGATACAGTACGTCGCAGACGAAGCGCACTTTCAGGAAGTCATAGCTCGCATTGCAAATGTGAAAGAACACCTTTGGATCGGGACTGCCGACATAAAGGACCTGTATGTCGGCGAGCGTCCTCTCCTGGGCGTACTTGCCGATCTGATCAGCAAAGGGCGTGAAATTCGTCTCATCCATGCCAAGGAACCAGGCCCGAAATTCAGGGAGGATTTCGACCATTATCCAGTACTGTTTTCCGGACTGGAGCGGGTTCTGTGCCCCAGAGTACACTTCAAACTGATTATCTTTGACTTCAAGCTTGCCTACATCGGCTCGGCAAACCTCACCGGCGCAGGCCTGGGAATGAAAAGTCCACGCAACCGCAACTTCGAGGCAGGCATCCTGACAGATGAACCCGCTCTGGTCGAAGCCGCAATGAACCAATTCGATACCATCTGGGCCGGCTTCAAATGCAAAGACTGCGGCCGCAAGCAATACTGCTCTGATCCTATCAAAGAACGATGATGATTAGCCATGTCACGTATGATAGTAACAACGATATAAAGATGCCACCAAGAATGCCGAAGATAATAACAATACTTGCGAGAATTGAGAACCGTCCGACTCCATTGTCCTCTGTTATACTATACTTGTTGACAAAAAATATATTACTTTTGCACTGCATTCCTTGGTGCAGTAAGCCACTATGCAAATCTAAGGTTTGCATTTAATAACACTTTAAAGTATGAGTAGGTTTTTTGTAATTAGCCCTAATGTCGAGAACAAAGGAAACATTGATGAGTATCTTGACCAGATGTTCAAGAAACACTCGATTATGATGGGGTGGGGTCAAGATAATAGTTTGGGGCAGCTATTTGTAAATATGAAGATAGGTGACTATGTAGTCTGCGCTCAAGGTTCTAATGCAAATAAAAGAGTCTTTTTTGCAGGCAGAGTCGCTTCTGGAACAACTGAAGATTGGCCCTTTACTCGGCAACTGAATGGATTTGTCGACCTAAGGAATGATAGAGTTAGTTTTACAGAAGAGAATGCTTTTGGCGAAGCCAATCGTATTCCTTCGATTTACGAACTCAAGATGCACAACCCCGCGGATAAGACCATTTGTGATTTCATTAGAAAACAAGTCGACAAAGTCATTGGTATGGAAACATTATTAAAAGCAGCACATATTCTCCGAATCAAAAAAAACATCATTTTACAAGGAGCCCCTGGGACAGGAAAAACATTTAGTACAGCTGCGGTTGCGCTGGAAAGTATTGGGGTTGAAACTTCAAAGTTAAACCATGATGAGTTGATGATTGAGTACGAAAAGCACAAGGCGGCGAAGCAAATCGCTTTCGTTACTTTCCATCAGTCTTTTGATTATGAAGATTTTATCGAAGGGCTAAAACCAGAGGTCAAAGAGGGCTCTGTTACATATGATGTAAAAGATGGTATCTTTAAGCAAATATGCGACGCGGCCAGAAATGACGCCAAGAAGTCAAATTATGTGTTAATTATAGATGAGATTAACAGAGGCAATATCTCCAAGATTTTTGGCGAATTGATAACCTTGATTGAAGCCGACAAGAGAGATGGAACAGATAACCGCCTTTCCGTCCAGCTTCCGTACTCAAAGGCTAACTTTAGCGTACCGAATAATCTCTATATCATCGGAACAATGAACACGACCGATAGAAGTGTTGGAGGGATAGACTATGCAGTCCGCAGACGTTTTGCTTTTTACACGATTTCATCCCAATGGAGTGTGGTAGATTCCTACTATGGGAATGAAAAAGAAGAAAAGCAAAAAGCCCAAGTCCTATTCAATGCTGTAAAGAATTTCCTCAAAAAAACGAAGGTTGATATGGATATTGATGACCTTATGGTTGGGCACAGCTATTTTATGGCCAAAATTGGAGAATTACCTCTAAAGTGGGAGTATGAAATCTATCCCCTTCTAAATGAGTATTATAAGGATGGGATCTGCTCAAAGGCTCCTAAAAAAGATATGACAGAGTTTATCGCTGCTTATAAAAACGAATAGTTAAGTCCAATGGCAGCCCTTAAGCCTCTCATATTATATGAGCAAACGCCCTACGACAAAAGTGATGCCGAGGACATTCAAATCTTCCTTCAAGATCACGGTGTCGATTTAGTGGGGTTGCCCGACGAGTATATGGGCGAGCCTCAATTCTTAGGAGTTAACTCCTCATTACAGGCGGCATACTTCATTGGCGCATCTTGGCTTGTCAAAGACAAATTGCCTATTATTGTGCGTCCCAAAATTAGCAAAGTTGATATCGCCGAGATGTTAATAAAAGCATTATCAATTTCATCTGAGGAAGAGGCGAACTATTTCTCGAAGTGCTATAAGATTTCATTTGAAGAGCCAAATATTGAAACAGAAGAAGGCAAAACACAACTGACCCCATTACTTGTTATTCATTATATTACTCTTTTGGAGAACGTGGTAAAGCACGGCTTGAAAAGAGATTATATCACGATAACAGAGAATCTTACTGGTAAAATAAAGGGGCATATTCTTTTCAATCAGCAATTGCGCCAGAATATTATTCCCAAACGGGAGGATCGCAATGCGTGTCGTTATCAAGTATATACGGTTGATATCCCTGTTAATCGATTGCTGAAGCGTACGCTTATTTTTGCGGATAAGATGTTGCTGGTTTATATGCGCAATCATAATCAGTATGGGAATCTTAAAGCAAGAATAAATATGCTTGTAAACGCATTTACTGGCGTATCAGATGACATTGAGATTTCACAGGTGAAAAAGATGTCTTCAAATAAACTATTCCGGCATTATGCTGTTGCTGTTCAGGTAGCTAAAGAGATCCTTAGGCGTTATGATTACTCACTCTCAAATGTGAGTACTGAGACACATCTAACACCTCCTTTCTGGATTGATATGTCTCGACTTTTTGAAATGTATGTACTCTATCTACTACGTCAGGCTTATGGCGATAGTATCGAATTTCAAGTCCAAGGGACTTATCAAACACCGGATTATGTTCATAAAACAGAGAACATGATTTTGGACGCAAAATATAAAACGATATATGGAGGGTCTTTCCAGTCAAAAATGATTCCTGACATTAGAGAAATTAGTGGAAACGCAAGAGATATCGTAATCAGGAAGCATTTGGATAACTGGGAGGATGAGCCAGAGTGCGTTATTATCTATCCTGCAAGAGATGGGTTTCTATCTTTCGATGGATCATTATCAGAAATCGCTCACGAAAAACCAATAAAAGAATTCCACAAATTTTATAAAATCCCGATTCGTTTGCCTATTCAAGACAAATAGAGTGTACTGCCACTCTTTGGCATCATTGTGCCGTATCTTTACGGCATGAAAAGAAACATTGACAAACCGGACTATCGTTCGATGGACGAGGTCCAACTCAAACATGAACTCGCAGGACTCGAGCAGCGGATTATCGACATCACCGGCGATCCCCTCGACTACCAGCACTACCGCCAGTTCCTTGATTGGAGCCGGAACGAGATGAAGGTCAATGAGATTGAGAAGCTGATGTCGGACCGCTGCCTCATCCTGAATCTCCTCTTCGGCTGCCATTGCACCCCTGGGGAGGTCGAGAGGTTGGAAAAGGTCAATGACCTACTTCTGGAGATGACCAACCGGACCTATCACCGCACTGCTGACCTCGTACGGGCGCTGCTGGTGATGAAGAAAGACGATATGGATGACGACTACATGATTGAAAGCCGACTGGTCCCGATATTCGACATTCCGTACTCAGTTCTGCGTCTGGAGGATGACGAATACTATGGTTCGGATTTCATCCGTATGGCCGCCATCCTGCAGGAGACGGAGAAACATAAGC
>Ga0129313_1001225_pt1 | contig 17084 bp, 8 predicted proteins | sample O1105metagenome_FD_94436 | JGI IMG/M metagenome (GOLD analysis project Ga0129313, IMG submission 94436) | Orangutan group fecal microbial communities from fecal samples from Wisconsin, USA - O1105 metagenome | ecosystem: Host-associated > Mammals > Digestive system > Large intestine > Fecal... | reverse complement strand
GCCCGTCATGGACCTGGGTCCGGCGGGGGACAAGGAGGAGCAGGCCCGGCACATTTTCGACGCCCTGCGATCCTTTGACCACACCCAGGTGTCCGCCATCTGGGCCCAGTGCCCGGACACGGAGGGGATCGGATTGGCCATCGCCAACCGTCTGAACAAGGCGGCAGGGTTTCAAATTATAAAAGTTTAAAATAAGCGGAAGAACAGAAGGTGAGCGAAGTGACGGTGATCGGGATCACAGGCCCCACAGGAGCAGGGAAAACAACGGCCCTGAATGAGCTGGAAAAGCTTGGAGGCTGTGTATTGGACGCGGATGCTGTATACCATGAGCTGCTGGAGAACAATCAAACGTTGCAGAATGAACTGCGGGAGCGATTTGGGGATATGTCCGGAGCAGATGGGCGCTTTGACCGGAAAAAGCTGGGCAAGGTGGTCTTTCACGACAAGAAGGCTCTGGATGACCTGAACCGTATCGCCCATTTCCATGTGGTGTCAGAGCTGCGCCGCCGCCTGGAGCAGGCGGAGCGGAACAACTGCCGCGCCGCTGCTATCGATGCCTATGCTCTGTTTGAAAGCGGCTGCGATCAGCTGTGCGACACCACCCTTGCCGTGCTGGCCCCGGCAGAAATCCGGGTGCGCCGCATTATGGCCCGGGAGGGGATCTCGGAGGAGTATGCCCGTGCCCGGGTGGCGGCCCAGCACAGTGATGGCTTCTATCAGGAACACTGCGCCCATATTTTGATCAATGACTGTCAAAAACCGGAAGAGTTCGGAGCAAGAGCCAGAGATTTCTTTACCACCATTATTTCATAAGGAGGAACTTTTTATGGACGAGAAAAAGGAAATGACTCGGGGCGAGCAGCTGCGCCGTTCCCTGATCTATGAGAAGAAGAACGGCTACGACCGCATCGACAGTGCGGAGCAGGAGGCTATGGAGGCCTACTGCACCGGGTACAAGCAGTTCCTGGATGCGGGCAAGACGGAGCGCGAGTGTGTGGACCGCACGATTTCTCTTGTCCAGGCCGCGGGGTTTAAAGCCTTCGAGCGGGGCATGGAGCTGAAGGCTGGGGACAAGGTGTATCTCTCCAACCGGGGCAAGTCCATCATGCTGGCGGTGATCGGCAGAAAGGGGCTGGAGCAGGGCGTGAACATCGGCGCGGCCCATATCGACTCCCCCCGCCTGGACCTGAAGCAGCTTCCGCTGTACGAGACGGATGATATGGCCTTCCTGAAGACCCACTATTATGGCGGCATCCGTAAGTACCAGTGGGTGACCATTCCCCTGGAGCTCCACGGTGTGGTAGCCTTAAAAAGCGGCGAGACGGTAAAAGTCTCTGTGGGCAATGGACCGGAGGACCCTGTCTTTACCATCAACGATCTGCTGCCCCATCTGGGGGCGGAGCAGGCTAAGAAGCCTCTGGGCGAGGCAATTCCTGCCGAGAGCCTGAACATTCTGGTGGGCAGCCGCCCCCTGAAGGATGACGAGGGCAGCGAGCGGGTAAAGCTGGCGATTCTGGAGCTGCTCAACCGCAAGTATGGCATTGTGGAGGAGGACCTGATCTCCGCCGAGCTGTGTGCGGTGCCTAATTTCAAAGCCAGCGATGTGGGCTTTGACCGTTCTCTCATCGGTTCTTACGGCCAGGATGACCGGGTGTGCGCGTATGCAACGCTGGCCGCTCTGCTGCAGCTGGGCACCCCCAGCCGCACGGCGGTATGTATGCTGGCAGATAAGGAAGAAATCGGTTCTGAGGGTGTATCCGGAATGAAGAGCCAGGCATTTGACACGTTTATGGCGGACCTGTGCGCTGCGCAGGGCGTTCTGCCCCGGGTGTGCTATGAGAACTCCTTCTGCCTGTCCACCGACGTGACCGCGGCCTACGACCCCAACTTTGCCGAGGTGTACGAGAAGCGCAACAGCGCCCTGATCAACTGCGGCGTGGGTCTGTGCAAATATACCGGTGCCCGGGGCAAGTCTGAGGCCTCTGATGCCTCGGCAGAGCTGGTGGCTTATGTGCGCCGGGTGCTGGACAACGCCGATGTGCTGTGGCAGATGGCAGAGCTGGGCAAGGTGGATGCCGGCGGCGGCGGCACTGTGGCCGCCTTTATGGCCCAGCGGAATATTGACACCCTGGATGCCGGAGTGCCCGTTCTGTCCATGCATGCCCCCTTCGAGACAGTGGCTAAGCTGGACTGCTATATGACGTTCAAGGCCATGAAGGCGATTTACGAGGCGGAATAAACCTGACGTAACAAATAAAAACCACCCTTTCCATCTGGAAAGGGTGGTTTTTCTATATGGGTCAGAATTGTCCCAAATCTCTTAAAATAGCCCCCGCCATAATCAGGCCGGCGGCGCCCGGGACAAAGGAGATGGAGCCGGGCGTGGCACGGCGGGCCGTGGAGCCGGGGCGGGCGCTGCCGGCGGGAGTCTCGGTTTGGATGGGGGTCAGGGGAGTGCGCGGGTCCTCCGGAGACCAGACCACATTCAGATGATTGATGCCCCGATGCCGCAGCTCTTTTCTCATCACTCGGGCCAAGGGACAGTTTTCGGTCTTACTGATGTCTGATACCCGGAGCAGGGTGGGGTCCAGCTTGTTGCCTGTGCCCATAGCGCTGATGATTGGAATGTTCAGCCGGATGCAGCGCTGAATCAGCTCCAGTTTGGCGGCTACGGTGTCGATGCAGTCGGCCACATAGTCGTATTGAGACAGGTCCACCTGGTCTGCATTTTCCGGCAAATAGAACAATTGGATGGCCTGAACATTGCAGTCTGGATTGATGTCCCGGACCCGGCGGGCCAGCACTTCGGCCTTTGGTTGGCCCAAGGTGGAGTGGAGCGCGGCCAGCTGCCGATTCAGGTTGCTGACAGAGACCGTGTCGTCATCGTAAAGGTGGAGCGAACCTACGCCTGCCCGGGCCAGGGCCTCCACACAAAAGCCGCCCACGCCGCCCACGCCGAATACGGCGACCTTGGCGCCGCACAGACGTTGGAGCGCCTCTTGCCCCACTAATAGTTCGGTGCGGATCAGTTGTTCCGACATAGAAGTTCACAGCTCCCTTTCTGATAAATCGCTGCCATGAAGACGGCATTGGGTTAAGTGTAACACACAAGCGGGAAAAAGAAAAGCTGGAAGAATATTTTTAGAAGAGGGAAAAAAGAAACCTACGGACCGGCCATAAGTGCCGCAATTTTTTGCGGGAAAAGCGGAGAAAAGGGGGGATTTAACCGTTTGCGGCGGTGTAAGAGGATACCTCCATCTGAATCTGCGGAGATTCGATCTGTTAAGGGCTTCTATTTCTGTCAAATTTTACAATTTCTATTGCTTTCGTCAAGGGAAGGTGCTATGCTTTAAACAAAGCGATTGTTCTGTGCTGTTTCCTTCGCAAGAGCGGAATGTTCCTTCCGTTCTTCTTGTAATATGAGCGCCTTTGTGCGGCAATAGTTTTGTCATTTTAAGCGGACGCTTCGGCCCATCTGCTTGGAATAGAGAAAATAAGGGGGGAGATCACATGAAAAGGCTGCTATCAATGCTGCTGACATTCTGTATGACAGTGTCACTGCTGCCGGTGCAGATTGCAGCAGCGGAGATTGCCAGTGGCGGAGGACTTGACTCGTTGGGGATTCGGCAGATTTCGAAAAAGGAATATGCCATAACGCCTGATGTCAAGGAATACGAATGGATCCTGAACAACGATACGCTGACCCGGCAGATGATGGGTCATGTAATGGAGGTCAAGGTAGGCGAGGGGTCTACGGCGTCCGTTGCGGTGGGCTACGGCGACGATGATATTCAAACGATCGTCAGCGGAAACAACTGGGCCATGACGGAAACCACCAAACAGGCCCAGAGCATGGAGACCAGCCGCGGGATCAATGTTGTGGGTGCGATCAACGCCGGCGGCTATGATATGAGCAACGGCCGTCCCAGCGGTGCGTTTATCATGAATGGGACTAAGATCAATCGGGCGACCTCCACGACCTTCTGGATTGATAGGAGCGGCAAGGCGCATATCACAGATGCCCAGACATGTAACGAAAACCTCGACAAGGGCAACGTGAAAGAAGCGGTTGCCGGTTTCGGTGATATTTTTAAAGAGGGCCACGCCCGCAGCGACCTTGACAACTCTACCCGCGCGTCCCGTACCGCCATCGGCATTAAGGCGGACGGAAGCGTGGTGATGCTGATGGTGGACGGCCGTCAGGCCCCCTATTCCGTTGGTATGACCATGGCGGAGGTCGGTGCGGCGATGAAGGCGCTGGGCTGCGTCGAGGCCGTCAACTTGGATGGCGGCGGTTCTTCTACCTTCGCCACTCAGCGTGAAGGCGAGCCGCAAAACAATAAGACGGCTGGCCTTACCCTGCGCTGCCGCCCGTCTGACGGCTATGAGCGCAAGGTTTCCAACACCATCATGGTCATCTCCGCAGCAAAGCCTACGGGTGAGTTTGACCACGCAGTGGTGACGCCCCATGACGAGGTCTATACCCCCGGCAGCGCCGTGCAGTTTAAAGCGGTCGGCGTAGACGGGGCCGGCGGCCATGCGGATATTCCCGATGGTGCCGTCTGGACAGTCTTCAATGGCGGCGGCCGCATTGAGGAAGATGGCAGTTATACGGCGGCTGACGAAACCGGCGAGGTCACCGTTGGTCTGAAGGTCGGCGAAAAGACAGTTGGCCAGACCACCATTCAGGTCCAGTGGCCGGACAAGCTGGACTTTACCAACAGCAGCGTTTCCATCGACTTCGGACAGACAAGCGACCTGACCTTCAAGCCCACCTGGCAGGGCAGAGAGGTCAACTGCAAGAATGGAGACTTTGTGTGGTCGCTGGACGAAGACAAGTCTATCAGTTATAAGTATAACGCACTGGTGGAGGAAAAAGCTTGGGAAGGACGAGATGTCCCCGGGGCTGGCTTCCCCACCTGGAAATACTCTAACTCCAATGGCAAGGTTTACATGTCGCTTACCGGCAGCATCGGTGTGCAGCAGAAAGTTGAGTGGGGTTCTACGGAGACAAGAACCTATTTAACCTACTTTACTGAAAACAGCCGCACCATCAGTTATGATGGCGGAACAATCAAGATCCATGAGGTTCTGACACATGATAAAGCTGAAAAGCTGGACGTGCGTACCAATACATGGTCGAATTGTACTCCGGAAGAAAATGCAGAGCGAGTCAATTTGGTCCATGAGTTCACAGTCGGTACATTCAGCGGTAATCAGTTTATTGCGGATGAGAAGAACTCTCTGCGAGCCACAGCTAAAGTTTCCTTGGCAAACGATAAAACTGTGACTGGACAAGTGGAATTGGTGGTGGGCCTGGAGCCCCTGGTGCTTATGGACTTTGAGCCTCGGGAGGGTGCCAACTGGAACACCTACATTACAAACGGAAAGAACGGCGGCGAGGGTGATAACCTCACATATGGCCATTTGACAGACGGTCATATTCGGGAGTACGGTCTTTGGATGCGAACGGCCACCAACTCCGGTGTTATATTTGATGGCTCCGGTGTGGTCAGCGCAGCGGCCGATGAGCGCGTCCGCTTCGGCGAACAGGCATTTAAGCTGTGCTTTGACTTTTCACCCTGCGGCGAAACAGCAGTTGCGGCGGCGGACGGCGGCTTCTCCTGCGACCTGTATGTCAATACCGCACAGCCCACCAAAATTGGCATGTGGGTGAATGTACCGGCAGACTTGAAGAATTGCCCTTATAATCTGAAGGCTATTCTGGGAGCCAACGCAGACGGCACTCAGCTGGCGAAGGCCAGCGGCGGCTATAAGAAATTAAAGGCCGACGGCAGTATGGAGTATGTCGGATTTGGAGAAAACGGCGCAATGGGCACGATACCCAAGCCTACTACCATGTATACTCAGTACTACGGCAAGGGCAAGGATGCCGACGGAAACGAGATCACCCTGAGCACCTTGGGTGAAATGGCCGGTAAGGGCTGGATCTGGGTGGAGGCGGATATCTCCTCCATGCAGATGCCCATTGACGTCTACCGCGCCTATACCTTCCGCGTCGTCAAGACGCAGTTGATGCCTGAGCGCATGAAGGGACATATTCTGGTGGACAATGTTCAGTTCATCTACGGCACCAATACCAACGACATCACCAACCCGGTGCTGGAGTCCATCACCGAGACCGGCAGCAACACGGTGCTGGCCGGAGACGGCTCTACTGTCCTGAACAGCGGAACGCTCACGTTCTCTGCCGTCTACTCCGACAGCGAGCTCACTGACAAATATGCCACCGGCATTGATCAGAGCGGCATCCGGGTGTGGCTGGACGGTACGGATTATACAGGCGACACCCAAAAGGTAGAGATCCACGATGGAGTGTTGTATCTCAAGGGGATAAGCCTCCGCAACGGTATCCATACCCTTACCATCCGGCTCAAGGACTTCTACGGCAATGTGACCACAGAGACCCGAACCTTCCTGGTGGAGGATGCCAAGGGTGTGCGGTCCGCCATTGACGTGCAGCCCCAGCCCGAACCGCCGGAGATCGGCAAGGAGTATACCTTTGCCATCGTAAACAACACGGGGGAGGACATTGCTGCGGCGGAGCTGACGGTAGATTTCAGCTCCATGGGCAATGCCGCCCAGTATCTCGCCGGTGCTGTGGTCGAGCCGCTCAGCGATGACTATGAACTGACGCTGGATCGGGACGCGTTGGCCAAGGGTCTGGCAAAGATCACAGTTGCCAAGGTCCAGCCGAAGCGGTTGATGGGCCTGTTCGGTGCACAGAGCTATGATTACGACTATGTCTCTGAGTTGGGCTATCTTACCATCCGGATCCCTGAAAATGCCGCGGCAGACAGTAAGCTGAAATGCACGGTGACGCAGGGCACCTATACGGTTGCGGACGCGGAGAACGGAACGACGTATACTTTCTCCGGAGTGGAGAAGAGTGTTCCCCTGAAGGCCAGCTATCAGCTCTCTTGTGAGCAGGCTGTTGCCGGAATGTCTGCCGAGCTTACCGTGACGGATGGGGACGGCAAGCCTGTCTCCCGCGCGGACATCTACCAGATGAACAGCGTAGGCGAAGATGAAAAACTGGGCCGCACGAGCTTGAAGGGCACATTCACCCGCACCTTTAATGAGCCGGGCGAATACATGTTCTATGCGGTTAAGGGCAATGGACGCTCCTGGAATCAGCGGGTAATCGTCTGTGAGCGGACAAAGGAGAACGACGGAAAGCCCTTCGGTATCCTCACCAACGGTGTAGTCGCCCCCGGTACAAAGAGCATCACATGGCTCACCCAGATCGACGGTTCTGCGGCGGCGGCTCAGGTGAAGTATTCCACTGAAGCTGACCTGAGCAATCCCGAAACGAAGACGGGAAGCTCTGAGATCCGGACCTTTGTGCAGAACAGCCGCGGTGATGCCCTGCGCAGCAGCAAGGTGCTTCTTACCAGCCTGAAACCCGGCACCACCTATTATTGTCAGGTGGGCGACGGCACTGACGCCAACTGGTCCGAGAGCTTCAGCTTTACCACACCGGGGGAGAGCAGCGAGACGAACTTCTTCATTCTCGGTGACATTCAATCTTCGGAGACCGAAAAACTCCGCAGAGTTTTGGACAGCCTGAAGAATAACGACACCACCTATGACTTTGCCCTTCAGACCGGCGACGCGATCGACAATGTGACGAAATACGTTGAGAACTGGCGCCCCTTCCTGAACAACGTCAACGGCAATACGCTGGGCGGCGCGGATATGATCCATGTGCTGGGCAACCACGAGTACTACGACGATGCGAACGGCGAGATCAGCAAGGCGGTTTATGACCTGCCTGAAAGCGCGCAGGACAGTTGGTACAAGATGGAGTACGGCAAGGTCTGCGTTGTGGTTGTGAACGACGGTACAAAGCTGTCCGAAACGCTGAAGGACATTGCGGAAACGCTGAAGACAGACTGCATCTGGAAGGTTCTTGTGGCCCATCGGCCCATCTACGGTACGGAGTCTGTCTCCGCAACGCCCGAGATGATTTCTGCCATTGAGCAGGCGGGCTTCGACTTCGTCTTTGGCGGTGACGACCACGCCTATGCCCGCACCTACCCCATGCTGGGCGGTGTGGCGCAGGCAGAAGATAGCCGCAGCGGCGTTGTGTACTATGTCTGCGGCGATCTGAGCAGCAAGAACAACAAGTTCGAAAAGCAGGAGTACTTCGTGTGTGCCAAACCGCATGACGAATACAGCGGTATGTACCTCACGGTGAACGCGACGGAGGAATCCTTCACGGTCAAGGCGATCGATGTCAATGGCAAAGAGCTGGACACCTACACCGAAACGCGCACCGAATGCGAGCTGGGCCGCCACACGGTAAACGACAACAGCAAGTATGATATGGCCACGGGAAAGATCACCTGCGCGGTCTGCGGCGCGGCGCTGGACCCCAAGGGCGAGTATGCATTCAGCGGACTGCTGTCCACTACGGATGACAAGCAGACGATCCTGACGGCCGGTGCGCAGCAAAAGGACAGATTTGTATCTCTTGGGGAGGACAGATACCATATCTGTTCGGACGGTTATGCCTATGGTACGCAGCAGACGGACAGCAGTACCTGTGTGAAGGAAGGCTACGTCACCAATACCTGCCTGAACTGTAAGAAACAGGATACTCCGACCTATCAACGCCCCGGTAAACACCAGTGGGATGACAACCATGTCTGCACGGTCTGCGGAACGAAGGGCGTTGATATCGGAGGTCAGGATGTTGTCTTCAAATTCGGAACCGCTGAAACCCCCCGCGAGATCGAACCGGCACCCAACTATTACTATTTGGAAGGAGGCGTTCGTCCTGCCAGCTTCGCAAAGCATGGCAACCATATTCTGACGTGGAGAAATGATAACATCCTTGTGGATGGACAGATTTCTGACCTGTATGTTGAATGGCCTAACAGCAAGGAGATCGGAAAAGCTGTCATCAAGTGCACGGGCCAAGGGAATTACTACGGCACGAAAGAGCTGATCTACTACATCGTTCCCAACGATGTAACGGAGCTGAAGTGTACATCTGCGACGGAAAATTCTCTGACGCTGACCTGGACTGCTGCACCCGGCGCGGGGTATTACGAGGTTTTCCAGTGCGACAAGGACAACAGCGCCGCCAGCCGGAAAAGCATGGGAATCACAGAGAAAACCAGTTTCACGATTCATGACCTGGAGGAGGATCAGGAGTATTACTATGTAGCGGCTGGCCGCACGAAGGTCCCGAAGGAGAACAATAAGGTCTACACCAGCGTAAAATGGTCCAATATCCTCTGTGCGCGGACAACTTCTATTTCGGCCGATGTTACGGCGATGACCGCAGCGGTCGACGGCGTTCAGATCTCTGCGGTGGGTGTGAAGGGTACGAACTACCTCTTCCTGCCCGCTTCGGCGGACCTGAGCAAGCTAAAAGTCACATTCAGCCGGTCTTATGAGAAGGGGAGCCTGATCATCACCGGTGATCGGGACAGCCAGAAGTATACCGACGGGGCCACGGTCGAGCTGAATGTCTCCGATTTGGCGACAGAGACCGACGGCTATCGGACGATTACGGCGCAGGTCGGCAATGGCAAAGTGTTTACGGTCCGGATCATGCAGGCGACCGAACTGCCCACCCTCTATCTGACCAGTGACGAGCCAAGCACGAGGGGCCGTACCTATGTGGATAAGAGCAAGAAGAACACCACGCCCGCAGCCTTTAAGATGATTGCCGTCGACGGCAGCGAGATCGGTGCGGCGAAAATCAAAGAACTGAAGGCCCGGGGCAACTCCACATTCACCTATGCCGAAAAGAAATCCTATCAGATGAAACTGGAAGCTGGGGCTGACCTTCTGAAGAATAACGAGCAGGTGAAGACCTGGGTGCTGCTGGCCAATTACTTCGACGCGACGCAGATGCACGACAAGCTCTTCAAAGATCTTGCGGCGGCATTGAAGATGCCCTACACCGCCGGCTGTGATTGGGTGAACTTGTACTACGACGGAGAGTATCGCGGTGTCTATCTGCTGAGCGAAAAGAATGCCGTCAAGGATACCGGCGTCAACATCACCGATTTGGAGGTAAAGTACAAAGAGCTGAATACCCAGTACGGCACGGATATGGAGGTTGCCAGCGGTATAAATGAGGGCGGCGGGACGTACTTCTATACGAAGAATCTTCTGGAGCCCGACAACATCACCGGCGGCTATCTGATCGAGCTGAACCACGACAAACCCGATGAGGTCAACGGATTTATCACCAGTCGGAACAAGGGCGTTAATGTCAAGAGCCCCGAGTGGTGCGGCGAAAGTGCCATGAAGTACATCAGCCAGTACTATCAGGAGTTTGAAGACGCTGTCTATGCCAAGGATGAAAGCGGCGCCTACACGGGCCTAAACGCCAAGACCGGCAAGCACTACTACGAGTACGTTGACCGTGACTCTCTGGTGAAGGTCTTCCTGCTGCAGGAGCTTGCCCTTAACCCGGATGGCTTCCTGTCCTCGTTCTACTTCTACAAGGATGTTGACGGAATCATGTACGCAGGCCCCATCTGGGATCAGGACATGACGCTCGGCACCGGCTGGAGCAAGAAAATCACGCCGGACATTACCGATTATCATTACCTTGCAGACGCTCTGATCCAGATCCCCGATTTCCGCGAAGCAGTCAATCAGTACTATGCGGAAACCTTTGCACCGCTTGCAAAGGAGCTGACTGCGGAAAGCGGAACCATCAGTCGCTATACATCCCGCCTGACAGACAGCGCAGAAATGAACTACACCCTCTGGCCCTACATCCGTGTGGGAGACCCGAACCTTCCGGAGCATATCTGGGAGAATACATCCTATCCCGCGGTCCTCGCCGATATGCAGAGCTGGCTTACGCAGCGCATGGAAAAGCTGGATAAAGCGTTCGTGAGCCCGGTCTTTGAAGTGGGCGATGTGAATGGCGACGGTGCGGTGAACAGCTATGATGCGGTTCTGATTCTTCGCTATGCGTCCGGATTGAAGGATGACGATTTCCGTATTGAGTATGCCGATATCGACAACGATGGTGAAGTGAACAGTTATGATGCTGTGCTGCTCCTGCGTCGTGTAGTCGGCAAGTAAGGCGGATAGGACTTGGCAGTCTTTGTTCTGAATATTCTGCATCCCATCTTGTGATGGGATGCAGAATAAGAAATTACAAAACAGAAAGGATTTGATAGGATGAAAAGAAAAAAAGTGTTGAACACACTGCTTGTACTTTTGCTGGCCTTTTCCCTTTTACTGCCTGTTTTTGCAGCTGATTCCGCACAGATTTTGGTGAAAAATAGCGCTGGAGAGTTGAAAGTCGGCGAAGAGGTAAAAGTATCCGTCGATATAAAAAATAACCCCGGTTTTTTGAGTGCTGTTTTCAAAATCGGCTATGACAGCACGAAGCTGGAGCTGAAGTCCATCGATACCAGCTACAGTGTAGCAGTTGGCGATAAAACAGTGAATGTTTCATATTTGGACAATGCCACTTATGCGCCGAATAAGGACGATAATCAAGTCGGACTTATGAGAGTCTCTCCTATCAAGGAGGACTGTACTTTGTTTTCGTTGACCTTCCTTGTGAAGGATAATGCGAAAGCGGGGAAAACTGAAGTTCGTGTGACGGCAACCGAGATGTTTGCTGAGGGCGGGGCGAAGATTCCTACAAATTCGCTTCCTGGTACTGTGAGCATTGCTGGCGATACAACCGGCAGTTCGACTGGCGGCAACGGGACGACCGGCACCCCCACCGCAAGCGGCGGTAGTACCGGTAGCACCACTGCGGGCGGCGGCAGTACCGGTAGCACCACTGCGGGCGGCGGCAGCACTGGCAACCCCTCCGCGGGTAGTGGCAGCACTGGTACCCCCACCGCGGGTGGCGGCAGCACTGGTACCCCCACCGCGGGTGGCGGCAGCACCGGCACCCCCACCGCGGGCGGCGGCAGCACCGGCACACCCACCGCGGGCGGCGGCAGCACCGGCACCCCCACCGCGGGCGGCGGCAGCACCGGCACCCCCACCGCGGGCGGCGGCAGCACCGGCACCCCCACCGCGGGTGGCGGCAGCACCGGCACCCCCACCGCGGGTGGCGGCAGCACTGGCGGCGGCGAGACCGGCGGCGGTACGACTGGTGTTACGGTCAGCGGCGAGGTGCTGAGCTACAATCCGCAGAATGTCACCACGATTCAGCTGAAGCAGGGCAATGATGTGAAGTACACCGTTTGCATTGAGGAAGAAGAAGGTAAAGAAGAGGTGAAGCAGGCGTTCAGCATTCCCGCCGTAGTCGAAGGGACCTATGATCTGGTGGTCACCAAGGCTGCCCACCTGACCTATACGGTGACAGGCGTTAAGGTGGGGAGTAAAAATCTTGATCTGACGGCTATGGAAGGCAAGGCGTATCAGTTGATTGAGCTGCTGTGCGGAAACGTAAACGACGGAACGGAGATCAACGCGGACGATCTGAACATCGTTTGGAACGATAAAAACTTCAATAAGTCCGTGGGCAAAGGAGCGCTTGCACTGGCGGATCTGAACGGAGACGGTATGGTCAACGCGGTCGATCTGAACATTGTTTGGAACGATAAAAACTTCAATAAGGGAATCAAAGACTGTACGTTTGATTTTGAAAAATGAACCCATAGGCCGTCAGAAAACCAACTGACGTAAAATAAAGCTCCTGCCCTTTACTTGGGCAGGAGCTTTTGTTATATCACGGGTTTCAATTACAGCTTCAGCACCTGCAGGAGCAGCAGCCACACAGAGCCGTAGTAGGCCACCACGGCCACAAGGTCGTTTACCGTAGTGATCAGGGGGCCGGAGGCCACAGCGGGGTCTACGTGGATGGCCTTGAAGAAAATAGGGATCACCGTTCCGGCGATGCTGGACAGCACCATGGAAATAACCAAGGCGATGGCGATGCACAGGGAGACGCCGAAGGCCAGAACGGGGGCCTGTCCCCGCAGCAGGCATAGGTAGCCGCCGATCACCAGGAAGGAGGCGGAGCCCAGCAGAAGGCCGTTGATAAAGCCGACCCGAGCCTCCTTCCAGACCAGCTGGAATCGCTGACGGCGGCTGAGCTGTTCGTCCATCAGCACACGGATGGTGACAGCCAGAGACTGGGTGCCCACGTTGCCGGCCATGTCCAGCACCAGAGACTGGAAGCAGACCACCAGGGTGATCTGAGCGGCCACGGCCTCGAACAGGCCCACCACACCGGAGACCACCACGCCCAGGGCCAGCAGGGCCAGCAGCCAGGGAAGGCGCTTTTTTACGCTGCAAATCAGCGGCTCGTCCAGATCCTCCTCGTCGGACAGACCGGCCAGTTTGGCATAGTCCTCGCTCAGCTCATCGTCCACCACGCTCATAAAGTCCTGGGCGGTGATGACGCCCAACAGCCGGTTGTCCTGGTCCAGCACGGGGATAGAATCTTCGGAGTAGTCTTTCACTCGCGCGACGCAGTCCTCGATCAGCTCCTGGGCATAGACATAGGGGTAGGAGGTGACGATCAGGTTTTCCAGCGGGGTGCCCTCGCGGGCAATGATCAGGTCTTTCAGGTCGATGGCCCCATAAAATACGTGTCCGGCGTCCACCACGTAAATCGTGGAGATGTTGTCGTGGTCTGCGGCCTGCTTGACCAGACTGGCCATGGCCTGCCGAATGGAGAGGTCGGCGGTGATCTCAATATAGTTGGTGGTCATGACGCTGCCGATCTCGTCCTCGTCAAAGGGCCACAGCAGGGCGATGCGTGAGCGGGTCTCCTGATCCATCAGCTCCATCAGCGTGTTTTTTTCCTGCTTGTCCAACTGCTTCAGGCAGTCTACCGCGGCGTCGGTGTCCATGCGGGAGAGTACGTCCACTTTTTTCTTCAGACTCAGCTCGTTCAGATAGGGGACGGGGGACTCGATATAGTTGAAGATATCGGACAGCTCGTCCGCCTCCAGACACTGATAGATCCGTTCCCGCTCCTGGGGAGAGAGCTGTTCCAGGGTTTCGGCCAGGTCATTTTCGTGGTAGTTCTGAAGGGCTTCCCGCAGGGCTTTGGGGGAGAGACCGCCCCGCACCAGGGCCGTGATCTCGCTCACATAATCGGGGTGGTCCATTGCCACCAGATCGGTTTTCTTCTCGTTCAGTTCCATGTCCAAACCTCCTTGTTCCGTTTGAGCGGGCAGGGGAGATCGGGCGTTTAGAGGCGCAAAAATGCCATTGCCCATCTATCATCCGCTGCCTGTCAGACTGCGTATTGATCTGTGTTTGGGCAATGGCACACAAAGGAAGACCGGTCGTGTCAGCACAGCGGCGCAGCAACCGGTACGATCGGTTTTCTATTGAATCCCATGCCCCGTATTCGTCCATAACTGCCGCCGTCCATGCAATCACCTCACAGTACATCATCAGGTTTCAGCCGTTATCCGGCTACACACGTCAGTATAAATCAAAAAAGGGGAAAATGTCAATTTAATTCCGAAAAAGAATCATACCCGGAATGGGTTCTCCATTCCGGGTATGAGAGATGCGGTTATAGCTGCTTGACAAGGTCATCCATGCTGTATAGACCGGGCTGCTGCTTGACCAGAAAGTTGGCGGCAGTGATCGCCCCTTCGGCAAACATGGCCCGGTCCAGGGCCTCGTGCTTCAGAGTGATCACCTGAGTTCCGGCATTGATCATGACTTCGTGGGTACCCACAATATTGCCCATGCGAAGGGAGTGGATTGTGATCTCGTTTTTGTCCCGCTTGGCGTTTCCGGCAGGGCGGCCCACGGTGAGGTGGGCGTCCGGGCGGGATTCAAGAGCGGCGTTGCCCAGCATGACGGCTGTGCCGCTGGGGGCGTCTACTTTGCGGGTGTGGTGGATCTCCAGAATTTCCACGTCGGCATCGGGGAAGGCCTTCACCGCAGTTTTGACCAGATCGCACATGAGGGTGACCCCCAGCGCCATATTGCCGGAGCGGAATACGGGGATCACTTTGGCGGCCTGACGGATCAGCGCCATGTCCTCCTCGGTCTGGCCGGTGGTGGCCACCACGATCGGCATGTTTCGGGCAACGGCATAGTCCATCAGCGCCTTGGTGGCGGCGCGGTGGGAGAAGTCGATGATGCAGTCGGCGGGGCCGGTGAACTCCTGCAAGCTGTTGTCAGTCACGTCTACAAAGCCTGCCGGTTCTGCGCCCTCATAGCCGCGCTCCACTGCCTGCTTTACATAGGCGCCCATATGTCCCTTGGAACCGTTGATCAGAATTTTCATGGCGAACACTCCTTCACGATTGATAGACCTGTTTCTATCGCAGACAGGAAAAAACTGCCGCGGTGATAGGTGCATTATAACGAAAAAGACTGAGAAGTGCAAGAACGAAGCGGACATCTTTCACAGAAAATGAGCGGTGCGGCGGCAGATTTCTAAAAAACAAAAGGCGACAGATGAACAAAATGTCGCAGAGACATGGAGGGAAGAAAAGAAAAAATTGTATAAAACGATAAAATATAACAAAAACGGTTGAAAATCGGAGAAAATACAGTATACTTTTACAGTTAGCTCAAGTAGGACCGGGGATGAGGGAAGGAGAGCAGCCCAGGTCCCGTTCCGAGATAGGGCGTTATTCCATCAAGAGATTTAGGAGAGAAGAAAAATGTGGTTTTTACTTTCGTTGACAGCCCTGCTGTGCTGGAGCGGTTCTGATCTGTTTTCCAAGATCGGATGCCGGGACGGAAGCGACCGTTACAGCCATCTGAAAATGGTCATCGCCGTAGGCGTGGTAATGGGTATTCACGCCGCCTTTGAAATCATTGTAGGCGGTACGGCCATCAGCTGGTCTGTCATCTGGACCTACCTGCCGGTGTCCCTGCTGTACATCAGCTCCATGGCCTTGGGCTATCTGGGCCTGCGGTATATCGAGTTGTCCGTTTCCTCCCCTATCTGCAATTCCTCCGGTGCACTGGTGGCAGTGCTGACGCTGTTGTTTGTCGGCGGTGAGGACTACTCTCCTTTGGCCCTTGTGGCTATTCTGCTGGTGTGCGTGGGTGCCATCGGTCTGGGCGTGGTGGACGCCACCGAGGACCCGGAGCTTCGCCTGGAACGACAGAAGGCCAGCAACTATAAGTACGCCAAGAGCTTCCTGGCTCTGGCCCTCCCTGCGGCCTATTGTATGCTGGATGCGGCCGGCACCTTTGCCGACAACCGGGTGCTGGAGGTCTTGGCCGACCGCTACTTCAGCGCCGGTATGTTCGCCACGCTGGACGATTGCGTCGATCAGGCGGCGGCCTCTGCCAACTGCGCATACGAGCTGACCTTCCTGGCGGCAGCGGTGTTCTGCTTGATCTATGTGGTGGTCATCAAGAAGGACCGTCTGGTCCCCAAAATGGAGGCGCCCAAGTACTTTGGCGCCATCTGCGAAACTGCCGGTCAGTTCGCCTACATCTACGCCATTTCCGACACTGCCCATCTGGCCATGTCCGCCCCCATCATCTCCTCCTACTGCGCAGTCTCCGTGTTGTGGAGCCGTCTGTTCCTGAAGGAGAAGCTGTCCTGGAAGCACTATGCAATGATCGTAACAGTCGTTATCGGCATTGCGATTATGGGCCTGCTCGACCTGTAAGTCAGCTATAAATTTATAACGGCCGCCGGGTAAACCGGCGGCCGTTTTTTATGCTTCGAAGGGGAAGTGATAGGGGAGGCCGAAGCAGTCTCGAAGGGCGGCAAAGTCCTTCTGTCCCGCTTCACCTATGGGCAGACCGGTGTCCTTCCGGGCCTGCCAGGTGAGCCACTCCTTTTCACCCGCAGTGTAGATGCGCTCCTGACCCGGGGCCTTTTTGCTGGCCCGAAGGGAGCGGCAAATGTCGCCGGCAGTTTTTTTGAAGGTGTCCAGCCCCATAAAGGCCTCCGGATCCAGCACCAGGAAGAAATGGCTCAGGCGGAACTCATCGGGGCTTCCGTCTGCTTTCCGGCCGTTCAGGCCCTTCATAAAGGGTCCGCCGCACAGGGCAGCAGACAGGATCTCCACCACCGCCGCAAGGCCATAGCCCTTATAGCCGCCGGTCTCCTCGCCGATGCCGCCCAGAGGCGCCAGAGCGGCGCTGCCCCGGATCAATGCGTCCAGAATGGC
>Ga0129313_1001224_pt1 | contig 17088 bp, 16 predicted proteins | sample O1105metagenome_FD_94436 | JGI IMG/M metagenome (GOLD analysis project Ga0129313, IMG submission 94436) | Orangutan group fecal microbial communities from fecal samples from Wisconsin, USA - O1105 metagenome | ecosystem: Host-associated > Mammals > Digestive system > Large intestine > Fecal... | reverse complement strand
TTCTCGCAGCTCCGGATGTTGCAGCTGTGGATTTCATTCCATCTACTTTAAAAGCACCGTTTCCATCAGATGCAATCTTTGAGAATGCTTTAGAAGCTGCTTTCTTCATGCATGTTCTGATAGTTGCAGATGCTGCAAACTTGCTTCCTTCCAATCCGCTTGCTTTGAAGTATCCGCTCTGTTTCGGTAAGGTTGTTGTGCTTAATCCGATTGCTTTCGCATTCATGGATGTAATATTTATTTCAATATTCTGGTTTGGATTTGCTCCTACCTGTAACTTCTTCTCTATGAAGCTTCCGTCTAACAGGTTCTGCTTGTTGAACTGTGTGGATTGTGCGATTCTATCTAACTCAGTTGTCAATGCCTCTAACTCTTCGTTGATAGCATCACGGTCGATGGTCTGGTTTGTATCGTTTGCACCCTGTACTGCTAACTCATTCATTCTCTGAAGAATGGAGTGTGCTTCGTTCAATGCACCTTCAGCTGTCTGAATTAAGGATACACCATCCTGTGCATTGGTGGATGCCTGCTCTAAACCACGAATCTGACTTCTCATCTTTTCAGAAATCTTTAATCCTGCTGCATCATCTGCCGCACGGTTGATTCTGTAACCGGATGATAATTTCTCAGTTGATTTTGCCTGACTGTTTGTTGTGATTCCTAACTGTCTATTTGCGTTCGCCGCTGTCATGTTGTGTTGAATAACCATTGTGATTCCTCCTTGAATGTAGTATCGTCTGTTAATACTTCATCCGTGAATCTTAACGACGATGATTTCCTTTGCTTGTTACTTTATATATCGGAACCCCTTTTGATTACTTTATACATTTTTTGTAATTTTTTCAAAATTTTTTACTTTAAATTACTTAAGTCGAAGAAAAAGACTGTATTCGGATGGATTTTTATTCATTTCTTCTAATACTTCAAAACTTACTTCCAATATTTTTTCTTTAAAATAGATGATAGCCTTTAAAGACATTCTGTCAATACTCATCAATTCTTTTTCTAAGAAAAAAAGAAGATGTTCTCTTTCTTTCTTTTGACTCTGTTTCTCATATTTTCGGTACAAAACAGAAAAAGGTACTTTATCCTTATAACATAAGGAAAAGTACTCTTCTAATTCATTGGTATTTCTTTTGGGTCAATGTTCAAATATGCACATAATTTTAAAAATTCATCTGCATCCAGCCACTTCTTTGTATCCGGATATAATTTTTCAATAGGGATGTGCAACGTCTTTTCAAGATGGACAATCGATACCTGATTATCTTCAATATATTTTACCAACCATTTCGTTGCCTGATTTTTCATCATATTCCTCCAACTTCTCTCCCGAAACTAATTTTTCCCATTCCACGTATTTATTATATTCTTTTTAATAAGGAATTTCAATATTCTATTTCTTAAATATAAAGAATTTTATTATCTTTGTTGACATGACTTTTATAAGTAATATATGATAAACAAAGAGGTGAACTTATGAAAAATCCTAATATAGCAAAAGTATTAAAAGAATATCGTAAATTAAATCATTATAGCGTAGAAGATGTTGTCATTAAACTAAAGGACCACAATCTTCCCTTTGCTGTAAAAACAGTCTATGGATGGGAAAGCGGTCAGACACAGCCGGATGCTGACACACTTCTGGTTTTATGTAAAATTTATAAAATTGACAACATTCTGGAAACCTTCGGTTATGAGGTTTCTTCCTCTCCTTTTTATCTGTCAGAAGAGGAACGTTGTCTGGTAGAACGGTATCGTATGAATCCTCATATGCAGCCGGCTATCAAAAAAATATTGGACATGAGATAAAAGAAACTGCCCTCTACGATTATTCCGATCGTTAAGCGGCAGTTTTCTTTTTAAAAGTTCTCTGTATGTTTCATGTCTACATTTTGCATGATTATACCTCTTCGGTATTCTCTTCTTCCACTACTACGGCATCCGTATCTACTACTTCCGGAATCTTTTCTCCACAAGCACTGCAATATTCTGCTCCGTCAGATACCTCTGCTCCACATTTCGGACAAACTTTGGTTCCCTTTAACTCCTGAATCTCAATCCGCATTTTATCAATAGCATCCAATGCTTCTTTAATCAGTTCAAAATGCTCTGCACCGTCTACATCTGTTTCCCCTGCATGTGCCTGATAATAAATTTTTCCTAATTCAGCATACTGCTTTTCTATAAAATCTTCTTTTGATCTGATATCTAAATTCAATTTAGCTACTCCGGATAAGTCTTTTGCTTTCTGTGTAGCATCTTTTCCGGCATTTACAATTGTTTCACCTATTTTTCCAAATAAATCCATATTCGTTCCCCTTTCTACGTTTAAAGATGGAGTTATTATACCAAAATTTGTTATCTATTGCAAATATATACAATATAAGCCACATAAATAATCAGCATAAAAACACCTTCGGCTCTTCCGATTTTCTTCTTCGTAGATGCAAAGCTCCAGACTACGATACTCATAACAATCAATATTACCAAATCTATAACGTTTTCCATCAAAAACGCCATAGGACTTACAGTTGCTGCGATTCCCGCCACTAAGAGGATATTAAAAATATTGGAACCGATGACATTTCCCAATGCCATATCCACCTCTCCTTTTTTTGCTGCAACCGCAGATGTTACCAGCTCCGGCAAAGAGGTTCCAAATGCCACAATGGTAAGTCCGATTAAATTCTCTGACAGACCAAAGGTTCTTGCAATTTCCGTAGCGGAATCTACCACCAAATCACCGCCGATGACTATCGCAATAATTCCTCCTATAATATAGAGAAGACATTGAAGATTTCCCAAATCTTTTACGTTCTCTTCTTCTATATCTTCTGCATTAGCTCTGGCATTTAAAGCGGATTTTACCATCCACGCCAAGAAGAAAGCGAAAAGCACCAGTAAGATTACACCATCGATTCTTCCTAAGGTCATACCGATGAATCCGGCAATCAGCATTACAATTGCCGCCAAAACAGAAAACGGAAACTCCTGCTTTAAGGTCTTAGCGTGAACAATCAACGGCGTAAATAATGCACAAAAACCACAAACTACCATCAGATTAAAAATATTGGAACCTACTACATTACTGATTGCCATGGCATTACTGCCTTTTATGGAAGCTGCAATGCTGACCGCACATTCCGGTGCACTGGTACCCATTGCCACAATGGTAAGTCCGATAATCATGGTTGGCACTCTCAATTTTTTTGCCACCGCGGCACTTCCTTCTACAAAGAAATCTGCTCCTTTTATTAACAACAAGAAACCTACTATTAACAGTACATATGTCATCATTTGCTTTCCCTCCTATAAAATGCCTAAGTGATCCAACAGAATTTTTACGCCTATGAGAACTAAGATAATTCCTCCCACCAATTCCGCCTTCTTTTTATATTTGCTGCCAAAAATATTTCCGATAAATACGCCTGCCGCCGAAATCACAAAGGTTACGATTCCGATAATGGTAATTGCCGGCACAATGGATACCTGAAGAAAAGCAAAAGTGATTCCCACTGCCAAAGCATCAATGCTGGTAGCAATGGCGAGAAGAAATAACTCTTTGATGTCCAGCCGCTCTACGCAGCTTGGGCAGACCTCTTCTTCCTCTTTTTCCGTTAAGACATCCACAATCATCTTTCCACCGATAACCGCCAACAGGAAAAAGGCTATCCAATGATCAATGGATGTAATATACCTCTCAAACTGTTTTCCCAACAGCCATCCAATAAACGGCATCAATGCCTGAAATCCACCAAAAAATAAGGCTATGACAAAACAATGCTTCAAATTTACTTTTTTCATTTTCAGACCTTTGCAGATGGAAACCGCAAAAGCATCCATTGCCAGCCCCACGCCTATCAGAAATAATTCTATAAATCCCATATCTTTTCCTCTCTTTTGTATTTTTCCTAGAATAAAAAAAATCATGTATACCAGAAAAAATCTGATATACATGAGTCTCATTCTTTAAGATTTGCCAGGTTTTACAACCGGGTTTGTTGACAAATCACGATTTCTCGCGAACTACTCCCTCACGGAACTATCTTCCCTATCATATAGTAGAGTTTTTTATTTGTCAACGTTTTTTGGTTGACAAATTAATTTTTTCCACCTATAATGACCATAGTTTCATAGAAAGCGTTGAAAAGAAAAAGTAAAAATAAGAAACGGCATACAGAGAGCAACCGGAAGCTGAGAGGTGCATGTACGACTTATTTTGAATACATCTTGGAGCTTCACACCGAATTTTATCTTTATATAGTAGGCTGTGACGGATTTGCACACGTTAACGTGCAGGAGTATCGCTTCGGCTGTACTTACTAAGGCAGACAATGTGAGTTGTCTGTGAACAAAGGTGGTAACACGGATTTTCGACTTCGTCCTTTTTTATGGACGGAGTCTTTTTAATTTCTATATTTTTATAAGGAGAGAATACTATGACATTATACGACGAACTGGTTGCCAGAGGTCTGATTGCCCAGGTAACCGACGAAGAAGAAATCAAGGACTTAATCAACAACGGAAAAGCTACTTTCTACATTGGCTTTGACCCTACAGCGGACAGCCTTCATGTGGGACATTTCATGGCTCTTTGCCTGATGAAACGTTTGCAGATGGCAGGCAACAAGCCAATTGCTTTAATCGGCGGCGGTACAGCCATGATTGGTGACCCATCCGGACGTACCGATATGCGTCAGATGATGACACCGGAAACCATTCAGCACAACTGTGACTGCTTTAAGGAGCAGATGAGCAAATTCATTGATTTTTCTGATGGAAAAGCCTTAATGGTAAACAATGCCGACTGGCTGATGGACTTAAACTACATTGAAGTTCTCCGGGAAGTGGGAGCTCATTTCTCCGTAAACCGTATGCTGACAGCAGAGTGTTACAAACAGCGTATGGAAAAAGGGTTAAGCTTCTTAGAATTTAACTATATGATTATGCAGAGCTACGACTTTTACGCATTATACCAGAAATACGGCTGTAATATGCAGTTTGGCGGAGATGACCAGTGGAGCAATATGTTAGGCGGTACAGAATTAATCCGCCGTAAGCTGGGTAAAGATGCTTACGCCATGACCATTACCCTGCTGCTGAATTCCGAAGGAAAGAAAATGGGAAAAACCCAGAGCGGTGCCGTATGGCTTGACCCGAACAAAACTTCTCCATTTGATTTCTACCAGTACTGGAGAAATGTTGCAGACGCCGATGTTTTAAAATGTATCCGTATGCTGACCTTCCTTCCTTTGGAGGAAATTGACAAAATGGATAGCTGGGAAGGCAGCCAGTTAAATCAGGCAAAAGAAATCTTAGCTTACGAACTGACAAAGCTGGTACACGGTGAAGAAGAGGCCAATAAGGCTCAGGAAAGCTCCCGGGCACTTTTCTCCGGCGGCGGTAATGCAGATAATATGCCGACCGTTTCCCTAAAAGATTCTGATTTCAGAGACGGCTCCATCGATATTCTGGGTGTACTGGTTGCCGCAGGCTTATGTGCCTCCCGTTCCGAAGCCCGCAGAAATACCGAGCAGGGCGGTGTGACCGTAGATGGTGAAAAAGTAACAGATGTCCACACTTCCTATACTGCTGCTGATTTTGCAGAAGGAAAGGTTGTAAAACGTGGTAAGAAAAAGTTCTGTAAAGTGGTTTTTGAAGCCTAAAATCAATTATTTTGGAAAGTCGTTAAAAAAATAACAATTTGCTATTGACAAATCTTTAACAATCTGTAAAATATAAATTAAGAAGTGTATTTTTTTTAATACAATTTGTATCTTTCTTGTACAAAATGAGGTACAATTATAGAAAGATACGACATAAAAAGGGGGATTTTACCATGACCACACAAAAAGACGATTTATATTTACCGCAAAAAGATTTTGTTGATCAGGCACATATCCAAAGCCGTTCTGAGTACGAAAGGATGTGGAGACAATCCATTGAAGATCCGGATACATTCTGGGGTTATATTGCGAAGGATTTTCATTGGTTTAAACCATGGACTCAGGTTTACCGGGGTGAACCTGAAATCGGCGATAACGAATGGTTCATAGGAGGAAAGACAAATATCTGCTATAACTGTCTCGATGCACAGATTGAGAAGGGAAACGGAGATAAGCTTGCACTTATTTTCCAAGGTGAGCCAGAAGCAGATTGCAAAAGATATACTTACAATGATCTTTTAAAACACGTTTGCCGTTTTGCAAATGCACTGAAGAAAAGAGGCGTAAAGAAGGGTGACCGTATTGTATTATATCTTCCGATGATTTGGCAGCTTCCGGTTATCATGCTGGCTTGTGCCAGAATCGGTGCAGTCCATACGGTGGTATTCGGTGGTTTCTCAGCAGAGGCACTGGCTGACCGTATGCTTGCCTGCGGAGCAAAGAAGCTGGTAACTACTAACGGTTACTGGCGTTCAGGACAGAAAATCAACGCTAAGGCAAACGCTGACAAAGCTTGTATGTTATGTGCAAGTGCCGGTCTTACCATCGACGATGTTTTCGTAGTAGACCGTATGGTAGATTTTGAAGTTCCTTACATTACATACAGAGACATTTCTCTTTCCAAAGAGCTGATGTCTGATGATATTTCGGATTACTGTCCGGCAGAAAAGATGGATGCAGAGGATCCCCTTTTCATTATGTACACCTCCGGTTCCACCGGAAGTCCAAAGGGAACCTTACATACCACAGCGGGATATATGGTTTATACCGCTACTACCTTCAAATACATTTTTGACTATAAAGAAAATGATATTTTCTTCTGTACTGCGGATATCGGATGGATTACCGGTCATTCCTATATTGTTTACGGACCGCTTTTGAACGGTGCCACTACGGTAATGTACGAATCAGTTCCAACTTACCCGGAACCGGACCGTTTCTGGCATATCATTGATAAATTTAAAGTAACTATCTTCTATACGGCACCGACAGTTATCCGTGCCCTTATGAATCAGGATACAAAATGGATTGAAAAACATGATTTATCCTCTTTGAGACTTTTAGGTTCCGTAGGTGAGCCGATTAACCCGGAAGCATGGCAATGGTTTTACCACTATGTAGGCCATGACCGCTGCCCAATCGTTGATACTTGGTGGCAGACAGAAGCCGGCGGCGTTCTGATTTCTGCTATTCCTGGTGCCATGGGCTTAAAACCGGGTAGTGCAGCACTTCCGTTCTTCGGTGTAAAACCGGTTGTTCTCCGTGCGAGAAATTCGGGAGATGAACCTGCAGAAGAGGCTGATGTAAATGAAAAAGGTGAGCTTTGTCTGGCATCTGCATGGCCGGGTATGATGCGGAGTCTTTACGGAGAGCCGGAACGTTACATCAATGGCTACTTTACTCAGCAGCCGGGTTATTTCTTTACCGGTGACGGTGCATATAGAGATGAAGACGGTTACTTCTGGATTACAGGACGTATTGACGATATTGTAAATATCTCCGGTCATCGTCTGGGTACCGTAGAAATTGAAAAAGCTTTATGTTCTCACCCAGCCGTTGTGGAAGCTGCTGTTGTAGGCTATCCTCATCCGGTAAAAGGTGAAGATTTATATGCTTATGTTATTTTAAATCGCGAAGACAATCACAATGAAGACACCATACGCTCCGAATTGAAACAGATTGTACGTTCTGAAATCGGACCGATTGCTGTTCCGGGCAAAATTCAGTTTGTGGAAGAAATGCCAAAGAACCGCTCCGGTAAGATTCTTCGTCGTGTACTTCGTAAAATTGCTTCCGGCGACCGCGGCGAGTTAGATGCTGTTGTAATGGGTACACTGGCTAACCCGGATTCCGTAGATGCAATTAACGATAAACGTATTGTTTAAGTATAAAATATTTTCATTAAAAAACATGACTGTTCGCTGGAACAGTCATGTTTTTCTTTATCATGCCACCACTTTTTGTCCATGTAAAACCTTCTTAAAACAGCAGATTTACAAATCCCATAAGCATTCCCAAAAGTCCGCCTAACCAAACAAGGGCATTCAATTCTTTTCTTGCAATTTCCACAATCATTTTCTCTAATTCGGCAACATCAAATTCGTTAATCTTATCTTCCACAACCTTCGGAATGTTAATCTTACGGATAAAGGTATCCGCTTTTTCTTCAATAAAGGTTTCATATACTATCCAAATCTGATAGCGGAGTCTTGGGAATTTTTCCTCCAGATGTCCTATGATTTCTTTCATAGGCTTGTCCATCCATTCCTCATAATTTGTTCCGATATATCCTTCAATATAATCCGGGCATTTTTCCAGAATCATGTTATCTATTTTTACGGAAAGAGGCATTTTTGCCGCTTCAACAGCTCCTGCTGCCATGGTGCGAATCATCGGACTTAAGTTCTCCATTACCTCTGAGACAGCGTAATCCAACAGTGTCATGCTGATATTCTGCTCCACCAGCTTGTCCGCTATGAAATGTCCTGCTTTTTTGCTGACCCCACCCTTAACGCTGTCAATGGTATCGTAAAATCCTTTTTCCTGAAGATAATCCTTTAAAAGTTTATCGCTGGTTCTAAGCTCTTCTGTGATTTTGTCATATTTTTTAAAATAGGAATTCTGCATATCCTCAGAGCAAAGTGCTTTTTGCAAGGTCTCCCCGTTTAAAAGCTCATTACCTACGATTTTTCCCACTGCTGCTGCAATTCTCTTTTTTTCTTTCGGAATCAATCCCGGTGTAAACGGCACACGAAATTTGCCAATCCGAACTTCTTTATAGGGGCGAAACAGCATTTTAATTGCCAACCCATTTGTAATCAAACCAATAATTCCACCAATAAGCGGTGCTGCGATAATCTGTAAATTCATAATCATTCCTCTTTTCTTCAATTAAAAGAACCCTCATGCAAAATACATGAGGGTAAAAGGCGACAACCAGATTCGAACTGGTGATAAGGGTGTTGCAGACCCGTGCCTTACCACTTGGCCATGTCGCCTTCTTACAGTACATTATTCATATTAACAAAGCCACTTTCATTCGTCAAGGTTTATTTGAAAATTTCCATACACTTATAGATTTCTCCATCCTTTACAACCATCTGCAAGTCCAATTCTTGATCCAGCAACACCACATTGGCTTTTTTTCCCTTTGAAATAGAACCATACCTATCATACTCCCCCAAACATTTTGCCGGATTCATAGTAGCACAGGCAACCGCCGTTTCCAATGGAATTCCCATTTTCTTTACCGCAGTTCTCATACAATCCATCAGATTGGTTACGGAACCTGCCAAGGCTCCGTCAGAAACCAAGGTAGCCCGATTACCAACAACATTTACATCTAATCCGCCCAGCGTATACTGTCCATCCGGCATTCCGGTAGCACGCATGCTGTCACTAATCAGAATCATTCTGTTTTCACCCATCATTTTGAAGGTTGCCCGTACGGTTGACGGATGAATGTGTACTCCGTCACAAATAAGCTCAGCCGTTACGTGTCTGCTGTCGGATACAGCACCCACAACTCCCGGTTCTCTGTGTGTAAATGCCGGCATAGCATTATAAAGATGTACTGCATGGTTAGCACCTGCATCAAATGCGGCTTTTGCTTTATCATAATCAGCATTTGTATGTGCCAGAGAGATATTTACCTTATCCTTCATTTTTTCAATAAATTCTAAAGAATTCTCACTTTCTTCCGGTGCAATTCCAACAAATTTTACCAGTCCGTCAGACGCATTAAGAAAACGCTGACACACTTCTGTATCGCACACAATCATATTTTTCTCATCCTGTGCTCCCTTTTTTGCAGAACTGATAAACGGTCCCTCCATATTAATTCCTATCAAATCAGCTCCTTTGGTAGCTCCTTTTTTATATTCTGCGGCAACTTCAAGAATTTGTTCCAGTTCTTCCACCGGAAGCGTCATTGTGGCAGGTGCCATAGCTGTAACCCCAATGGATGCTTCATACTCTGCTATTCTTGCTATTGCTTCCTTGGTTCCGTCACAAAAATCATCTCCCATACATCCATGAAAATGGATATCAATTAAACCGGGAATCGCATAACATCCTTTTCCATCCACAATTTCTGTATCTTCTAACTCCAAATTCCTTTCTGTGACCTGCCCAATAATAATCTCTTCAAATACACCATCTCGAATGATAATCTTACCATCCGCAAAGGTCTTATCCTCTGTATACACTTTTACATTTTTAATAATCATGCTTTTTCCTTTCAAAATATCTTTTTATTCCATCACGCCATGCCGCTTCTGCTTTCCTTCTTCTAACGCACGTAATGTATTGTCATGCAGGGTCTCTTTCTCATACTTGTCCTGCTCCACATAATAAGAATAGATAATATCCAGTATTATCTGTATTGGGAACTGCGGTGAAATCACATTTCCATGGTTCAGATGACGAAGAGAAGGCAATCGTATTACTTCCGTACAAAAGGTTTGAAACTCTTCCCCATTGCTTGCTGTAAGCAATACGGTCTTGGCACCTCTCAAATATGCCTGTCTCAAAAGATACAGTACTTCTTCTTTCTCCCCGCTGATACTGATACCAAATACCAGACTTCTCTTATCCTGAAATACTGCCTGCATTCTCATAAGGTCTGCATCATGAATGGAGTCAATATCTACGCCGATTCTCATAAAACGAATCTCCATCTCGCTTGCTGCCAGCCCGGAGCTTCCCTTTCCGCACACAAAAACTCTTTCTGCCTGACTCAAATACTTGCTGATTCTTCCAATCTGTGCTTCGTCTACCAGACTATATGTCTTATCCAAAATCTCCTGATATGCATTCAGCACCATCCGGGTATTTCCGGTTATAAATTCCTGATTTTCAACAAAGGTCTCTTCATATTGGTAGACAAATTCTCTGTATCCCCGGTATCCGCATTTCTTTGCAAACCTTGATAACGAGGCTTCTGATACAAACAGCCTTTCCGCAACTGCTTTTGCGGAAAAGTCTGCTTTCTCCTGATTCTGTATGAAATAATCAGCAATATTTTTTTCCACAGTGGTAAATTTATTGTAATTTGATTTGATAATCGGTACTACGGATTTCACATAATATTCCATAATATTCTCATTCCTTATCTTTCCTGATGACATCCTCTGAAATGATAAAATGCTCCCAACATCCCTGCATCATTTTTATGTTTTGCAAATGCAATTCTTGTATTCCTTAAAATACTGGGAATCAGATATTTTTTCAGAGCTGTTTCCATCTTGCTTTTCAAGAACGTTTCCTGTGCCATGATTCCGCCGCCCAGCACAACTACCTCGGGGTTCACAACATAACAGATATTTGCAATTCCTTTTCCCAAAACATCTGTCATCTCATCAATGGCTTGATTACAGATTTCATCACCTTTTTTGGCTTCTTCAAAAATGCGATAACCATTCCACTTTTCTTCCGGTTCCTGTTTTCTTTCGGCTACTTTTTTCGTCAGGATACTTGCTGCACCCAGTGTCTGAAAATCACTGTCCTCCATATGCATGTAACCTACCTCACAGGCACTGTTGCTGTATCCATGAAACACCTTCCCATCCACAATCATACAGCCGCCTATTCCGGTACCTATTGTCAACATTAGAACAACTCCGCTTCCCTTGGCTGCACCTGATGTATATTCTGCAAGTCCCGCACAGTTTACATCATTTTCTACTTCACATGGAATCCCGAAGCTTTGTTCCATGGTTTCTTTAAACTTTGTCCCTGTATAATCCGGAATAAGAGGTGCAGAATAAGAAATTTCACCTTTTTTAGTGTTTACGATTCCAGCCGTGGAAATACAGATTCCGCTGATTTCATGTTCCCGGTTCAGTTCTTTTACAATTTCTACTGCTTTTGAAAGAATAGAAGGACCGCCTTTATATGCCTCTGTTTTCATTTCATCACGGCATATGATTTCTCCGTCTCCACGGATTACTCCATATTTAATTGCCGTTCCTCCTATATCAATACTTACATATTTCTTCATCTTCGTACCTCTATTTTGATTATATTATAAATGCATAAAAAGGCAATCCGAAATTATTCCAGTTGCCTTCTTATGTGCCCTTTTTTGAACTATATACGCACCTTAAAAATTGCTTTTTTGATTTTCTCCGGTTCCTGAACCGCCACTGCTGTACGATGTCCGTCACTTGGATAACAGATTAAGAAATCTCCATCCCTTAAAATTACAGAGCTGTTCTTGTCTCCGTCCATCGGAAGGAAGTCATCCTTTTCCACAAATTCTTTTACATCCATATTCTGAATAAAGTTCAAGTCAATCTGTTCTGTACCCTGAAGCATCACGTGTACATCCAGATAATTCTTGTGTGCTTCCCAGAAACGTTCTTCCGGCTTCGTTGTTGTATATTCCACAATATTCACAAAAAGCCTTTCTCCGTCAATCTCATGGCTTCCCTCTTCATAGGATACCAAATTATGATTTTTTGCATATTCAAAACATTCTTTTACCTTTTCCTCTAAAAATGGAAACTCTTTTAAATTATGAATATTTCCGAATATCATATTTTTTCTCCTTTTTAATCAACAACTTAATTTTTATAGACGGTTGTATTTGGTGCCGGCACTGCATTGTCCCCTTTTACTTTTCTCCAGATATAACTTGCAGGAATTCCCACTACCAGAGATACTGCAATAGAAATAATGGAGTAAGACCAGATAGAAACGCTTTCAGCCGGTACAAAGTATTTGATGTAAACCATTACCACGGATGCTGCAATAAATGCAAGTGTGGTACCAAATGTATTTGCAACCTTTGTAAATGCTCCTAATATAAAGGAACCTATCAGAATACCAAGTACAAGTCCCATGAATCCGTTAAACCACTCATACGCAGATTTTACTCCGCCGTTTGCCAATACCATTGCTACTACGATGGAAAAGATACCTACAATCAAGGATACATACTGTCCTATCTTTGTCTGTTTTTCTAAGCTTAACTCTTTCTTAGACAAACGTGCCTGTATATCTAATGTCCAGCTTGATGCCACAGAATTTAATCCGGTTGAAAGTGTCGACTGTGCGGCTGCATAAATGGCTGCCAGAAGAAGTCCTGTAATACCAATCGGAAGTTCAAAAGCAATATAAGAAGCAAAAATCTGATCCTGTGCGGCTGCCGGTGGAAGTGCATTCTGTTGATAAAATACATATAATCCTGTACCAATCAGGTAAAATACCGTTGCTATGAAGATGGACAATGCACCGTTTGTCAGCATCATCTTATTTAATTTCTTTGTATCGGTTGTAGTTGTAAAACGTTGTACGATGTCCTGACTGGATACATAAGATCCCATTGTGTTAAAACCTGCACCTACAATCATAATAAATACGCTGTCTTTTAAAATATTTGGATTAAAAATCGGTTGATCTGGTGCCAAAAATTTATGCTCTGTTGCAAATGCATTGAAAATGGCTCCCATTCCCCCATCCAAATGTGTAAGCAGGAAAATCAAAGAAAATGTAACACCAATCAACAATACAGAGCCCTGTATAAAGTCTGTCCAAAGTACGGACTTTAATCCCCCTGTGTAGGAATAAATAATTGCAATCACACCCATGATGATAATCAATAAGTTGACATTGATTCCTGTCAGACTTCCAAGCACCATACATGGAAGATACATAATGATGGACATACGTCCAATCTGATAAATAATAAACATTACTGCACCAAGAATACGAAGTCCTTTGCTTCCAAATCTCAGTTCCAGATAATGATATGCCGTATCAATATCCAGCTTACTGTAAATCGGCAGGAAAAATTTAATCGTAAGCGGAATCGCCAGCAGCATACCGAGCTGTGCAAACCACATAATCCATGTTCCTGCATAAGAATTACCTGCCAGTGACAGGAATGAAATCGGACTTAATAAGGTTGCAAAAATAGATACGGAAGTTACCCACCACGGTATGGTTCCGTCACCTTTAAAATATTCTTTTCCCTTCATCTCTTTTTTCGCAAAATGAAGACCGGCAAACAATACTGCCGCTAAATATACAATTAGGATAATTAAATCTATCACTGTAAATCCCTGCATGTTTTATCCTCCTTATAACTCAACTCTTTTCTTTTATATTCTCCTTTTTATGAAAGAAATTTTGCTTTTGCATTACGAATCATCTCAGCCGCCTTTTCAACAATAGCTTTATCATTATCTATCAGAGACGGTAACGGTTCTCTTACCCCGCCAAGCTCCAATCCTTCATTTATTTTTAAAATGGCTTTGATTACTCCGTACATATTTCCATGGGCAGAACACATTTTGTAAATAATTTCATCAATTACATACTGAAGTTCTCTTGCTGTATCCATATCACAGGCTTTTACAAGCTCATCCAGCTTCAGGAATAATTCCGGCATAACTCCATATGTTCCACCGATTCCTCCTTCTGCACCGATAACACGTCCACTCATAAACTGCTCGTCCGGGCCATTAAAAATAATATAATCTTCACCTGCCGCCTGTTTGAACATCTGAATATCCTGAACCGGCATGGAAGAATTTTTAACGCCAATAACCTTTGGATTTTTTCTCATCTCTGCAAACAATCCCTGTGTCAGTGCAACACCTGCAAGCTGCGGAATGTTGTAAATAACAAAATCCGTATTGGGAGCAGCCGAACTGATATCATTCCAATACTGTGCAATTGCGTATTCCGGCAAACGGAAGTAAATCGGAGGAATAGCTGCGATTGCGTCAACACCGAGGCTTTCTGCATGTCTTGCCAGTTCCATACTGTCTTTTGTGTTATTGCATGCAACATGTGCAATCACTGTAAGTTTTCCCTCTGCTGCTTTCATTACATTTTCTAAAACAATTTTTCTGTCTTCTACACTCTGGTAAATACATTCTCCTGAAGAACCATTCACATAAACACCTTTTACTCCTTTTTCAACGAAGTATTTTGTTAATGCCTGTACTCCTTCAGGGCTAATATTTCCTTCTTTGTCATAACATGCATAAAATGCAGGAATGACTCCTTTATACTTATCTAAATTTCTCATGGTTTTCTCCTTTTTCTTTTATTTTTTGATAATATCTTTTTCTTTAAAAAAATTTAAACTCTGTTTTGATTAGCAAATTCATCTAATGCTTCTACAAAAGACTTTGTGATTAACTGGGGTCTCGTAATAATAGATCCAACCACCACACTGAAGGCTCCCAGTTCCATCACACGTTTTGCCTTTTCCGGTGTATTGATGTTTCCCTCTGCAATGACTCTATGTTTTGCCTTTGCAACAATCTTTCTAAGGATTTCAAAATCATTGGCTTCTATTTTGTCGCCTTTACTCTGCTCTGTATATCCCACCATTGTTGTTCCAATGAAATCAAATCCCAGCTCATCTGCATGAAGTGCTTCCTCCACCGTAGAACAATCTGCCATTAAAAGCTGATTTGGATATTTTTCCTTTACTTCATAAAAAAATTCATCCAAAGATTTATGTCCCGGTCTTTCAGATATCGTTGCATCCATTGCAATGATTTCCGGTTTTACTTCCATCAATTCATCTATTTCTTTCATTGTCGGTGTGATATAAACTTTGCTGTCCTCATAATCTCTTTTTACAATTCCGATAATCGGAATATCTACCTGAGACTGAATTTCCTTAATATCTTCTTTTGTATTGGCACGTATTCCCCATGCACCTCCCATTTTTGCAGCCAATGCCATTCTTCCCATAATAAATGAAGAATGTAATGGTTCTTCGGGTAATGCCTGACAGGATACGATTAATTTATTCTTTAGTTGTTCCACTTTTTCATTCATATTTCTCACCCTCCTTTGTTCTTCGCACAGTATAATGGCTTCAAAATATATTTTCAATATTCCAACTTTGTTTTGAAAGTTCTTTCATGTTTTTCCAAAATACCTCCTCTTTTCCTATGTTTCTTGCTTTTCTGTTTTGGTTATTTTGCACAATCCGACGTCGCTTCTTTCTAAGTCTGAAAGTAGCTCCAATCCACTTTATTTTTATTGAAAAATAGCCATTTATGGTTATACTTTAAAACTGTAAAATTATTATTCTTATTTTTGTTATTATTTATTATTATTTGTGAGAAAGGAACATCTATTATGATTATTTACAAAGCAAAAGATTATCAGGATATGAGCCGCAAGGCAGCAAATATTATCTCTGCACAGATTATTATGAAACCAAACTGCGTGCTTGGTCTGGCAACAGGTTCTTCCCCTGTGGGAACTTATCGCCAACTGATTGATTGGTATAAAAAAGGTGACTTGGATTTCTCACAAGTCACAAGTATTAATTTGGATGAATATAAAGGATTGGGTCCGAATCATAACCAGAGTTACCGTTATTTTATGGATACAAATCTTTTTGATCATGTGAATATTAATAAGAGTCGCACCTTTGTACCGGACGGATTAGAAAAAAATTCTGAAAAAGCATGTGATGACTATAATAAGATTATTGCCAGAGAAGGCGGTATTGATTTGCAGCTTCTTGGTCTTGGGCACAATGGACACATTGGATTTAATGAGCCGGGTGCTGCATTTGAAAAAGAAACTCACTGTGTTGACTTAACAGAAAGCACCATTGAAGCAAATAAACGTTTCTTTAAATCTGAAAAAGATGTTCCGAGGCAAGCATATACCATGGGCATCAAAAACATTATGCAAGCCAGAAAAATTTTGATTATCGTAAGCGGAGAGGATAAAGCAGAAATATTAAATAAAGTTCTTCACGGACCCATTACTCCGGCTGTTCCTGCTTCTATCCTTCAGCTTCACAATGATGTAACTATCGTTGCTGATGAAGCTGCTCTAAGCAAACTTTCCAAATAAAAAAAGTTCCATAATACTATGGAACTTAAAGAGGCGACAACCAGATTCGAACTGGTGATAAGGGTGTTGCAGACCCGTGCCTTACCACTTGGCCATGTCGCCTTATTACAAGCACAAAAGAAAGATGTTTTCTTTGTGTGCATATTTACAATATTATATGCAATTTCTATTTAAAAATGACCCCGACGGGAATCGAACCCGTGTTACCGCCGTGAAAGGGCGATGTCTTAACCGCTTGACCACGGGGCCTTCTTACGAGCACTTTCGCGGTGCCAAGCTTCTACTTCTTCCGCTCTAC
>Ga0129313_1001223_pt1 | contig 17091 bp, 12 predicted proteins | sample O1105metagenome_FD_94436 | JGI IMG/M metagenome (GOLD analysis project Ga0129313, IMG submission 94436) | Orangutan group fecal microbial communities from fecal samples from Wisconsin, USA - O1105 metagenome | ecosystem: Host-associated > Mammals > Digestive system > Large intestine > Fecal... | reverse complement strand
TTCGTGGCTGCCGTCGAAGAGGTCGTAGATACGTGCAAAATTGCTGGGGTCGCCCACATCCATAGCGTTGGCGATGGTCTGCTGGCTGGCACGCGGCTCATACTTGCCAGTCTGGAGATATTGGTAAACGATGTCGTTGGCGTTGTTGGCAGCGATGAAACGCTTCACTGGCAGCCCCATCTTCTGTCCAAAGATGGCTGCAGTGATGTTGCCGAAGTTGCCGCTCGGCACACATATCACGTAATCTTTCTCCTTACCCATACGCTTGAGCTGCGCGTAGGCATGGAAATAGTAGAACGCCTGCGGCAGGAAGCGCGCCACGTTGATGGAGTTTGCAGACGTGAGCTTCATGTGGTTACACAGTTCGTCGTCCATAAAGGCAGACTTCACCAGTCGCTGGCAGTCGTCGAACACGCCGTCCACCTCGATGGCAGTGATGTTCTGACCGAGTGTGGTGAACTGACTCTCCTGTATTTTGCTTACCTTGCCTTTGGGATAGAGCACATACACATGTATGCCGTCGACGCCGAGGAATCCGTTTGCCACCGCAGAGCCGGTGTCGCCGCTGGTTGCCACGAGCACGTTGACCTGCTCCTTGCCCTCCTGACGAATGAAGTATTGGAGTAGGCGTGCCATGAAGCGTGCGCCTACATCTTTGAAAGCGAGAGTGGGACCATGAAACAGCTCGAGGCTGTAGATGTTAGGCTCCACCTCTACGAGTGGGCAGTCAAACGCCAGCGTGTCGTACACAATCTGCTTCAGCGCCTCTGGCTCTACATCTTCGCCAAAAAACGCCTGTGCCACCTGATAGGCTATCTCTTGAAAAGACAGCTTGTCGATGTTGTCAAAAAACTCTTTTGGCAGACGGTTTATGCGCTCGGGCATGTAAAGTCCGCGGTCGGGTGCCAGTCCGCGCACCACTGCTTCGTGCAGCGATGCCAGAGGGGCTTTATGGTTGGTGCTGTAGTATTTCATAATTAGAGCCCCACCCCCAAGCCGCAAATGCGGCTTTTCCCCTCCCCTTAGGGCGGGGAGTGAAGTGCTTTTGCAAATTGGCGGTGGGTTGTTTTTATTTTGTTATTTAATCTTTTTTGATATTTTGGTATGTTTTTATAATGAGTTCTTTTAGCTCCTGCTATCTACTCCCCTCCATAAGGGGAGGGGGAAGCCGCGCTTTGCGCGGCGCGGGGGTGGGGCTTTAAGAATGCCCTCATAAACTCCTGAAGCTTCAGCAGTCCGAAGCTGCCGTTCACACAGCTCACCTCGTCGTACTGCTGCACACTGTCGGGCTCTATTCCCTTATACCAAATGGCAAACGGCACGGGCTCGCTCATGTGGGTGCGAATCTCTACTGGCGTGGGATGGTCGGGCATCAAGGCGATGCACACTGGCTCGTCCCAGGTCTTCACCTCCTCGTAGATGGGTCCCACCATACGGCGGTCGAGGTTCTCAATGGTCTTGAGCTTCAGGTCGAGGTCGCCGTCGTGACCTGCCTCGTCACTCGCCTCCACATGTAGGAACACGAAGTCGTCGTGGCGCAGAGCTTCAATGGCAGCAGCGGTCTTGCCTTCATAGTTGGTGTCTGCCAGTCCGGTAGCACCTTCCACAATGATGTTCTTCAGTCCGGCGTAGTGGCCAATACCGCGAATGAGGTCTACAGCAGAGATAACGTCGCCACTCTTTATCTCGGGGAACATCTCAGGCAGTGTCTGCATAGACGGGCGATAACCACCGCTCCACGGCCAAATGCAGTTGGCGGTGTCGGCGCCACGTGCTGCCCGCTCGCGATTGAACGGATGCTCAGCCAGCAGCTTCTGCGACTTCAAGATGAGGTCGTTGATGAGGTCGGCGGTCTCTTGTGCCGTCATGCGGGCGCCGTCTTTCTTGTCCGCCCACCCCTCTTCAGGCTTTACGAGCAGCGGTCGCCACTCCTCGTTGGGATGGTCGTGAGGCGGCGCACACTCTATGTGCTTGTTGCCGTTCTTTATGATGAGCAGATGGCGGTACTGTATGCCCGTGATGAACTTCACACGGTCGCTGCCCAACTTCTCGTCAAGGTATTTTATCAGCACGTCGCCGTCTTCGGTCTTGAGGTGTCCACCGTGGTGATTCTTTATGCGTCCGTTCTCCAGAGTGATGATGTTGCAGCGCATCGCCATGTCGTCGGGCTGCATCTCATAACCGATTGATGCCGCCTCGAGCGGTCCGCGACCCTCATACACCTTGTTGAGGTCGTAGCCGAGGATGGCTGTATTGGCCACCTCGCTGCCAGGATGAAAACCGTCGGGGATTGTGAGCATGCGTCCACAGCGTCCCTCACGGGCGATGCGGTCCATGTATGGTGTGTGTGCATATTGTAGAAGTGTACGTCCGCCAAGCCGTGCGACAGAGTGGTCTGCCATTCCGTCGCCTAATATAATGATGTGTTTCATCTTTCTTCAGTGTTTGATGTCAACCATATATTAGATGTTGGCGATAGACATGATGTTGGCAAACACACCAGCAGCCGTCACGCTGGCACCGGCACCGTAACCCTGTATGAGCATGGGGTACTCCTTGTAGCGCTCCGTGGTGAGCATCACGATGTTGGTGCTGCCCTCCAGATTGTAGAACGGATGGCTGCTGTCCACCTCTTTGAGTGCGACGCTCGTCTTACCATGGTCTACCGTTGCGACGAAGCGCAGGCGCTTACCCTCTGCTTCGAGTTTCTTACGGCGCTCCTCAAAGCCAGCGTCAAGCTCGGGCAGATGTTTCCAGAAGTCGTCAATGCTGCCCTCGAAGAATGGGGCGGGCACGAAAAGATGTTTTTCTATTTCGTCAAGTTCCACCTTATATCCGGCCTCGCGGGTCAGGATGACGAGCTTGCGAAGCACATCCATACCACTGAGGTCGATGCGTGGGTCGGGCTCGCTATAACCGCGTTCCTGCGCCATACGCACAGCCTCAGAGAATGTGACGTCTGCAGAAATGCTGTTGAAGATGAAGTTGAGTGTGCCACTGAGCACCGCCTCAATCTTGAGTATGGTGTCGCCGGAGTTGCGCAGGTCGTTGATGGTACCAATGATAGGCAGACCCGCTCCAACGTTGGTCTCGAAACGATATTTCACGCCACGCTCCAGAGCAGTGCGCTTGAGACGCATGTAGTTGTCATAGTCGCCCGATGCCGCAATCTTGTTGGCAGCGACGACAGACGTGTTATGTTCAAGCAGTGACTGGTAGAGGCTGGCGACAGCGCTGCTCGCCGTACAGTCGACAAACACGCTGTTGAAGATGTTCATGCCGATGACCTCTTGTCTCAGTTTCTCGGTGGCGCTTGGCTCCGATGCCTCCAGCTCTTCCTTGTAGGTGTCGAGGTTTATACCGTCACGGTTGAAGATGGCTTTCTTCGACGAGGCGATGCCTACCACGTTGAGTTTCAGCTTGCTGTTCTGCTTCAACTCTTCGTACTGCTGCTTGATTTGTTCAATGAGTTTGCCACCCACGGTGCCCACACCACAAATAAAGAGATTGAGCACCTTATATTCAGACAGGAAGAACGAGTCGTGAAGCACGTTCAACGACTTGCGGAGATATTTACTATCGACAACAAACGAGATGTTGGTCTCTGAAGCACCCTGTGCGCAGGCTATCACGCTGATGCCGCTACGACCCAGTGTGCCAAACAGCTTGCCAGCGATGCCAGGCGTGTGTTTCATGTTCTCGCCTACCACAGCGATGGTGGCAAGTCCGCTCTCTGCGAACATGGGGAACATGGCACCCATCTCTATCTCTTTGGCAAACTCCTCGTTCAGCACGCGCACGGCAGCGTCGGCATCGACCTCGCGCACACCAATGGACGTAGAGTTCTCTGATGACGCCTGCGACACCATGAACACGCTGATGCCCTTGTCTGCCAACGCGGTGAAGATGCGGCGGTTGACACCGATGACACCCACCATCGACAGACCCGTCACGGTGATGAGGGCTGTGCCGTTGATGCTCGAGATGCCCTTGATGGGCTTGCTGTCGTTGTCTATTTTGTCTTTAATGATAGTACCAGGGTTCTGCGGATTGAAGGTATTCTTCACGCGGATGGGAATATTCTTCACGCAAACGGGATAGATTGTAGGGGGATAAATCACCTTTGCACCGAAGTTACACAGCTCCATTGCCTCAACGAAACTAAGCTCGTTGATGGTGTAAGCGGTCTTGATGACACGCGGGTCGGCAGTCATGAAACCGTCTACATCGGTCCATATCTCCAACACGTCGGCGTCGAGGGCTGCAGCAATGATGGCGGCGGTGTAGTCGCTACCTCCACGACCGAGGTTTGTCACCTCGTCGGTGGCAGCGTCGCGGCTGATGAAACCAGGCACAAGCGTGACGTGTGGCAGGTCGGCAAACGCCTTGCGCACCAGCTTATTGGTGAGGTCTGCCTCGAGCACATGCTTACCGTTTTTCTGCACGGTCTTAATAAAGTCGCGCGAGTCCATCCACTTAGCGCCCTTCACCAGCGTGGCAACAATAAGCGAACTGAGACGTTCGCCATAGCTCACGATGGCGTCTTGCGTCTTCTCACTGAGGTCGTGGATAAGGAACACGCCAAAATAGATGCTGCGCAGCTGCTCTAACAGTGCGTCCACCTTGTTGAATAAATCTTCTCGTTGACGGGGATTGGTGATGATAGTGTCTATCATCTTGTGGTGGCGCTCAACCATGGCTTGAAACTCGTCCTTCCAGCTCTCGTCTCCCTTGAGGGCGAGCTGCGATGTGGCGAGCAACTTGTCGGTAATACCTCCGAGCGCACTGACGACGACAATGATAGGTTGGCTCTTTGCCTCGTTCTCCACAATGTTTTTAAGACTCAGAATACTCTTCACGGAACCTACAGATGTTCCGCCAAACTTTAATACTTTCATTTGTGTTGTTTGTGTTTTTATTGAGCCACCAAACAAAGGTGGCAGTTTGTGACGGTGTGTGGCTGGCCTGAAAAAGGATGGGCAGGTGGCTGATAACGTCCGCTTATACGAGGGCGGCATGGATGCGGCTCACACTGCGACAAGCCTTTCCGAGGCTCACTTGTCGCAAAAATGCACCAAACACGGCTGCAAAAATACAAAGATTTTGTTTTCCGCCAACATTATTGGAGAAGAAAAGTGTTTATTTATAGCAATTTTTTTGATTTAAGTATTAAAAGCTCACTTCACAAACAAACTTTACTTACGAAATGACAAAAGAAATTCAGACAAGACAGCTTCTCGTTATTGCGGCAAATGGAAAAGACTATATTTTAACGATAGCCAGCAAGACAACGAATACGAGCACACTGAATATCAGAGTGTTGAGGACAACGCTCGTGCTTTTGGAGTGTTATAAAATAAATCGGAGCTTAAATTTCTTCTTTTAGAAATTCATACTGATAGCGTGGACTTTGAATGTATAGCCCGTTACGCGTATCTATCAGCTTTTTGTACAATTGTGAATTGTAAACTTTGTCAAAGGCATCAATAATATTCATCTCATAATCTTCTTTTAGCAGATTGACAAGTTCTTCAACGTCACAATTTATAATGAATTGTATTTGGCTTTCTTTTAGCTTCATAAGCGCTTAAGTTTAGAGATTGCTTTTGTGGTGCCAAAGAAATATTGGTTGTTCAGTTTTCTGTATTCCAATCCTTTGACAAGTTGGTCTATCGTAATGAAATGTTGTTGGTAGAGATTGAGTTGGTAAACCACTCCATCGTCAGCAACGGGTCCAATAACGACATCATAGCTGTGTATGGTTTTCTTTCTTGATGTTCTGTTTCTAAGAATAAATTCTGCCCACTCGGGACAAACGCCATCAAATATTTTTATATTCAAAGAGCCGTCATGAAGAGCGGTCTCGTCAAATTTGTATTCTTGCACAATAGGAGTACCTGCTTGTTCAAAATTGCAGCGTCTTATAGCCATCTCAAGAGCTTGCTTTTTGATGTCTGTCAGATAAAACCCTTGACCAAAATCTTTGTTCGGTTTACATTTGCTAAAATCGATTTCTGAAAAATCAATATTGGTTCCGTGGTATAGCTTCATCATATTGTCCCCCCATGTTTGCGGCAATACATCTGCATGTCTTTTAGCGCGTCTGCCAAAGATAATTGGTGCTCTGCTTCATAACACTTGTCAAGAAAAGCAAGAGCTTGATATTGTTTCAAATAATTGAAGGCAATATCGGCAGGCATGCCGAACTTTTTTGCAAATTCGGTGATGCACAAATTAATGTACCTTATTTTATTCATCCTACAAATGTTTGCCACAAAGTTACATAAAAAAGTAGAAGAGACGACGTCTTTACACATATTTATTTCTTACCCTTAGGCATCTTGCTCCACTTATACGCCAGATGGAGCATGGCGTAGCTCGGTATGGTGTTGCGCCACACCTCGGTACGGCCCTGCGCGTTGACGGCATAGGTGGTGTTGGAGAGCTGATGCAAGAGGTCGAAAGCCTCGGCCTTGAGGACCCATTTGCCCTTGCCAAAGGTGCGGGTTAGCGATGCGTTCCACACCAGGTTGTCGGTGTTTATGGAGCTTTCGCCGTAGCCACGACGGCTGTATTGGCGTAGGTCGGTGGCGAGGGTGACGGACAGTGGCAACTGACAGGAGAGCGTCATGCCATAAGAAAAATCGAAGGTGTTGATGGTCTCAAAGTTGTCGCGGTCGCCTGTGCTGTGTCGCCATGACAGGTTGCCGCTACATGAGGCGCTGAAGTCACCCTTGCGGTATGTGAGCAACAGCTTCTCGCCGAGCAGCGACGTGTTGACGCGGCTCAACGCTGTTGATGCCTCGTCGTAGGCGATGTCGAAGTCGGTGTTGCGACTATAGTTGTATGACAATCGGTTATCAATGGTCAAACGGTCGGCTTTGTCGAGGGTTCGCGTAAAACCGTTGCGTGCGCTCACAGACCAGTTGCCGTCTTTCACATTGTCTGACATGTAGGTGTAGCCTCCCGTTGCACGGTTATAGGTGGTGCGTGTGCCTAAGCTGTTGCGGCTTATGTTTGCATCGAAGCCAAACGATATGTTTTGCTGATGTCGCTTCTGGTTGAAGCTGATGTCGCCATTGAAGCTCATGTTGTGTGTGCTCTTGAGGTCGGGGTTACTTATGCGCACAGCCAACGGGTTGAGGTCGTTGCTCACGGGCATGAGGGAGGTCATCGGCGGCAGCGTGGACGACAGGAACAGCGCAGCGCTATATTGCACCTTTTCTTTGTTGCAGAACACGCTGATGCCAGGCGTGAACAGCACGTTGCGGCGTGTGGCTACCGTGTCGAGAGCGGCCTGCTGATAGCTGAGGCGCTCGTGCTGCCATCTCAACGGCAGGAGCATGCTCGCAAACAGCGTGTTGCTCTTGTTGTTGAAGTTGAGCACGGCTTGCGTGGTGTATGAGCGTTTGAGGTCGGCATAGTGGATGCTGTTGTCGAAATCGAGGGCAAGAAGCATCGAGTCGCGTGTTGACGGCAGCTCATGGAGCATGCTTGTGGCAAGGTCTGTCCATCGTCCGCCGAAGCGGTCGAGACGATAGTTGAGATTGTTACTTGTAGAGAGCGACTGCTTGTAGCCTCCTTGAAGCTTGATGTAGAGACCTACGGGGAGGGTCAACAAATAGCTTAAGGCAGCGTTGTAAGAATAGCTGTTGGTGTGGCGGTCGGAGTAGATGTTGCGCGTGTCGCTCTCCCCGGTCTTCACATAGTCGTTGCGTGTCATGGTGTGGCTGTCGCTTGGTTTTGACAGGCTGTATGCGCCGTCTATGTTTATCTCTAAGCGGTCGCCCCACGGCAACTGGTAAAAAGCCCATGTGTTTTGGCTGGCGCTGAACGAGCGGTAGCGGTCCAGCGATATGCTCTGTGAACGGTTGGTAAGCATGGAGAGCAGAGGGTTGGTGTCGGCAAAGAATGTGGAGTCGAGCACCTCTTTTATGCTTCCAAACCGTGACGGGTCGTTATCGTAGGTGGCTTTGCGGCTGTTGGCGTTGTTGCGACTGTTACTGTAGTCGAGCGATGTCCATGATGTCATGCCTATTTTTCCTGTTCTCAAGCGCATGTTGTTTTGCAGGCTTGCCCTGAAATCTTTCTGTCGGTTAATGTTCATGGAGCGTATGAAGATGTTGCCGCCCGATGCGAACGACTCACTTGCCGAGCGCATCTCGTCCACGGCATCGGTCCATGTGGCGGTGGCGTCGATGTTGTCGGTCACCACCTTGTTCTTGTCTTCTGTGTCGAGATGCAGACCAACGAGGCGCGTGGTGGTCTGCCCCTGCGGACTGTTTGATGGCTGCCAGTCGCCTTCGGTGCCTGGCGTCTGTGTCTCGTTCACGTTGTTGGCGTTGGCAAAGAGCGACAGACGTGTATGGTCGTCAAAATAGAGAGAGAACAGTCGTGCCATCCATCGCTCCTTTGTGCCGCCCGCAACTTCGGCGTTGGCCATCAGTCCGCGGTTATACTGGCGCTTGAGGCTCACGTCCATGACATAGTCTTTCTTCTCTACATTTTCTCCCAACATCTCGCTCTTGTCTGTCTGTTTGTTGTAGACCTTTAGCTCCTTCACGGTGTAGTAAGGCAGATTGTCGAGCATCACCTTGTTGTTGCCCTTAAAGAAGTCTTTGCCGTTGAGAAGCAGATAGTCGAGCTTCTTGCCGTTGATGTAGATGTCGCCGTTGCTTTTCAGTTCGGCACCAGGCATCTGGCGAATGAGGGCGTCGAGCATTGAGCCATCGGGCAGATTGAAGGCTGAGGCGTTGTAGACGATGGTGTCGCCGCGGTAGGTCATCTTTATTTTCGTGCCCGTTACGACCACGCCATCGAGGTCTACATCTTTATAGATGTCTTCGTTAAGTTTCTTTTTCAGCAACACGGGTGGTACCTTGAACGAACTGTTGCGCCCAATGCTTCGGATGTTGAAGTTGAGAAAGCTTGTCTCATAGCCGTCACACTCGCCTTTAATGATGAGCATGCCAGCGCGTGCCGGCACTTGCAGGTTCCATCCGCCCTCGTTGTCCCACCTCCATGCCGTTGTGGTGTCTATCACGGCGCTGTCGGCATCCATAACCGTGATGTGTGCTTGCAGCATGGCCTTCGTGAACGAGTCTTTGGACGTGCCTTGCAGATACACCATGCGTTGCTTCTTTGCCTTCTTTGACTCCTCGGAGTGCTGTTTTTTTGCCATTCCAGTGTCTTGCTTCTCTGGCTTAACTGTGTAGTAAGAATGGTTTTGTCCATAGCCCAACAAACCATATCCAGACTTCGTTGCGGCACGGCTCAGACACGTCACCGCTACTAAAAGTGTGACAAGAAGAAGGAAACGATGTGTATTGTTGCTTTTCATTTGTCAAATTTGGTTAGGCATGATGAGCTTTACGATATAACTATCTGCTATCTTTGAGCAATTGTTTTGGTGCAAAAATACAAAGTTTTTTTTTCCACCAACATTATTAGCGAAGAAATGTGTATATTTGTAGCGATTTTTTTGATTTAAGGGTTAAAAGGTTAACTCATTGATAAACTTCACTTACGAAATGACAAAAGAATTTCAGATAAGAGTGCTTCCCGTTATTGCGGCAAGCGAAAATGCGATAAAACGCTACTTGGCAGAGGAACAGGGCATGGACCAGCGCACCATAAACAGTGTGAGAGTGCTGAAGAAAAGCATCGACGCACGGCAGCGCACCATATTTGTTAACCTCAAGGTGAGAGTGTACATAAACGAGATGCCGCAAGACGACGAATACGAACACACCGAATACCAGAACGTGGAGGGACGTCCACGGGTCATCGTCGTGGGCGAAGGTCCTGGCGGACTGTTCGCCTCGCTGCGACTCATTGAGCTGGGACTGCGCCCCATCGTGCTGGAGCGCGGCAAAGATGTGCGTGAACGCAAGCTCGACCTCGCACAGATAACGAAGACGAAAAAGGTAGACGCCGAGAGCAACTACTGCTTTGGCGAAGGTGGCGCCGGCGCCTATTCAGACGGCAAGCTCTACACCCGCTCCAAGAAGCGCGGCAACGTGAACAAGATATTGAACGTGTTCTGCCAACACGGTGCCAGCACCTCCATTCTTGCCGACGCACATCCACACATCGGTACCGACAAACTGCCGCGTGTCATAGAAAACATGCGCAACACCATAATAAATTGTGGCGGAGAGGTTCACTTCCAGACAAAGATGACACGTCTCATCGTGGAAAGCGAGCGCGTGATAGGTGTCGAAGCCGTAGACCTGAAGACAGGAGGTGAACTGACGTTCCGAGGTCCGGTCATTCTCGCTACCGGCCACTCCGCACGCGACGTGTATCGTCTGCTGGCAGAGAGCAACATACAGATTGAGGCAAAGGGCATCGCTGTGGGTGTGAGACTGGAACATCCGTCGCAACTCATCGACCAAATACAATATCACAACCGCGAAGGCAGAGGCAAATATCTGCCTGCCGCCGAATATAGCTTTGTCACTCAGGTGGAGGAGCGCGGCGTCTACTCGTTCTGCATGTGTCCTGGTGGCTTCGTCATACCGGCAGCGACAGGATCACAGCAGCTGGTGGTGAACGGCATGAGTCCGAGCAACCGCGGCACGCAGTGGAGCAACAGCGGCATGGTGGTGGAGCTGCATCCCGAAGATGTGGGCGGCGACACCTCAGACCCGTTGTGCATGATGCACTTTCAGGAAAATCTGGAGCGCGACTGCTGGCAGCAGGGCAACATGAGACAGACGGCGCCGGCACAGCGCATGGCAGATTTCGTGAACAATCGGCTGAGCTATGACCTGCCCAAGAGCAGCTATGCGCCAGGACTTATATCTTCGCCGCTGCACTTCTGGATGCCGCCGTTTGTGGCGAAACGTTTGCAAGAAGGCTTCAAGAAATTTGGCAAGATGAGTCACGGATTCCTCACCAACGAGGCGGTACTAATCGCTACAGAGACACGCACCTCATCGCCGGTGCGCATCGTGCGCAACCCAGAGACGCTGCAACACGTCACCGTGCAGGGACTGTTCCCATGCGGCGAGGGTGCTGGCTATGCTGGCGGCATAGTGTCGGCAGGTGTTGACGGCGAACGCTGTGCGGAGATGTGTGCGGAATATGTAAAGGCAATGAAGTAATGGAGGGACAAATGAGACTACACATTTTCAATCCAGAACACGACATTGCGCTTGCCGCAGACATGGAGCGCTTCACTGCCCCACATGCAGGAAGACAAATGCGCGCAAGTCTTGGATTTCTGCCCGCCTTTTGGGCAGAACATGGCGACCTTGTACTGGTCGACGACGTGGAAGCAGCGGCAGAAGCGGTGCGCCACATGAAGGCGTTTGCACGTGACGTGAGATTTGTCTCTACTGCCGACCTATCTCACATCGATGCAAGCGAGATAGAGGATGTAGAACCCTGGGGATGGGACAAGACACTTTGCTTTCAGCTGACAAAGGCAAACATGGCGTTGCAACGTCTGCTGCCCGACGCCGACAGACTGGCGCGCATAAGGAAGATTAGCAGCCGACAGTTTGCGGCAGAACATCTGTTGCCGGCGTTGACAGCGATGGACAGCCGACTGATTGGCGAGAGTCGCTACTGCTCTTCGACGGAGGAGGTAGACAGGTTGCTGCGCGACAATGGACGCAGCGTGATAAAGTCGCCGTGGAGCTGCAGCGGACGTGGCGTGAGATATGTAGGCGCCGAACTTGACGAGCATGGACGTGGATGGCTGCGTAACGTAATGGCACAACAGGGAGGAGTGACGGTGGAACCGCTCTACCAGAAGGTGTGCGACTTCGGCATGGAGTTTTTTGTCGATGGACTGACGTCAGGAAAGACGACGGTGCGCTACTGCGGATTGTCGCTATTCGACACGACAGGCGGTGCATATAGCGGCAGCATACTCGCCACAGAACGCGACAAACGCGACATGCTGGCACGAAATGTAGACCTGCAGCTGCTCGACAAGGTGACAGAGGCTGTCACAGACCTGCTCGCCACAAGCCTCTCTGGCGTTTATTCGGGGCCATTAGGTTTGGACATGATGGCTGTGGCAAATGCCGACAACTCGTCCGACGGACTTCTCCTCCACCCGTGTGTGGAGCTGAACCTGCGACGCACGATGGGACATGTGGCTCTCGCGCTTTCTCCCGACGAGTTTGGACCGCGCCGTCTGATGCGCATTTCGTATAGCAGCGGCAAATATAAAATGAGGATAATGACAACTGGAGAAAATCTGCTCAACACCTGCATGGTGTAAAGCGACAGCTTGTGGCTCCACCCCTGCCACAGCCATTGACTCCACACCGCAGCCCATTGGCAAGACCATTAGACCGTAGTGGCAACCCCATTAGGCCGTAGTGGCAACCCCAGTAGGCCGTAGTGGCAACCTCATTAGGCCGTAGTGGCAAGACCATTAGGCAGTAGTGGCAAGTCACAAAAAATTAAAGCCCTTCCCACTCTTCAACAAGTTTTTTGAGAGAACCACCCTTTCAGACAAAAAGCGGAGACATAATGATTTTTTGCCAATAACATTTGGCGTTAAGGGAAAAATACACTATCTTTGCACACGAATTTTGAAATGCTTACATTTAGAAGTTCTCGCAAGCCGATATGGCTCAGTTGGTAGAGCAACGCATTCGTAATGCGTGGGTCCCCGGTTCGAGTCCGGGTATCGGCTCAATAGCAAAGACTTGCGATAATAGCTCAGTTGGCAGAGCACTAGCTTCCCAAGCTGGGGGTCGCGGGTTCGAGCCCCGTTTATCGCTCAATAGCATAAACTCCTGAAAACCAATAAATTAAGCATAAAAACAGCGACTCGGAAGGGTCGCTTTTTTGCGTTTTAGAGGTATCGCAAAGTGGCATATCGGGGCATATTAGGGTCTATTAGGACTAATTTGGTACACCTATAGGTACACTTGTATGAAAAAACTTCAGATGGTACACTTGGCGCTACATGCGACAGTTAGCTTAAAAGGCTAACTGTAAAAACAATACTTTTCGTACCACATTCACCTTTTTCAGTACCATATAGCTGGCCTTATTTGAATCTATCTGATTCAATAAAACTCCCTCTAAAATTCTATCCTAATATAGTACTTCTATTCCATCTATCCTAATCCGCCCAATCTCTCTTCCGATTGGCAACATTACTTTATCCCAGTCTTGCCCAAAGCGCCATACACCACTTTAGCAACAAGCGGCTTGCTTGCCTCTTCCGTCATGCCATGACCGAGACGACCGTAGATAAACGGCACCTCAAGACCTTTAATACAATAGTGTGTGATGTCTGCCACGAGGTCCACATCCTCAATGTCAAACTCGCCATCGGCTTTACCCTCGGCATACACCTTGCGGAAAAGCTCTATCTCGTCTTCATCAAAATTCTTGCGAACCTTCTCCACCATCCAGATGTTTCGGAAAAACTCCGCACGCAGATTACCATTGCGCACCACCGTCTCACGAATCATACTGAGGTGTGTATAAATCAATTCAATAATCTTGTCCTGTGGACGTATCTTCAACGCCGCCACCTCGTCAAGTTTATCAGACAAACGCTCCAACTCCGACTCAATGACAGCAGAATAAACATCTTCCTTACGGTTGAAATATGTGTATAGCGTACGACGCCCCTTTCCGGAAGCCACAGCAATGTCGTTCATCGTCGTATTAGCTATTCCGTTCTTTGCAAATAGCTGGCGAGCTACATCAACAAGTTTCTGTCGGGTCTTGGATATTGACATAATAAAAATATTACAAATGAATTTTGCACACAAATTTGTGTTGTGCAAAAATAAAACTATTATTTGAATTATGCAAATAAATCCACGCAAAACATTACCATCGCAACCCCTCACAAAGTCACATATTCACAGGGATGCAACAGCTTTTCAATTATTATAGATTCATTCTACAAACGCTTCCACCACATGGTTGCGTTTATAACCATCACTGCCACGCTTAAGGAAAAGCACAAAGCGAACACGTGTCCCAACAACAAGAAAACCAGGACACGAATCGTTTTTAATTATATTCAAGCGCGCAGCGCCTGTTCTGCAGAACTGCCCCTCAGAAGTTTGGGGCAAACTGCCAAATATTTCATATTGAAAAACACCTGCCATACGATCTACACGGATTATCTCAGCAGCACACATACCGAATCGGACACGACCATCTTGCGGAGAAAAAACTGACGTGACAGCAGCACTCTTGAATTTGTCGTTACGCGCTATGACAGGACAAAACCGGATATAGTTGCCCACCTTAATATCTATCAGTGGAGAGTCTGCAACAAAATGGCGCGAAAAGGAGTCATAGATATGATAGTGTCCATGTGAAGAATCGTAAGACTCCACATAACCAACAGCAATGGGAAACACTTCTTCTACAGCTCTTGGCGACAATCTTACCGACACAGCACGATAACCTCCACCATCAAGTTTATCCGCCACAACCTCATAAAGGCGACCCTGAATAACAGAAAGGTTTCTGTCAAACAATTGCCCTTCAACAAGCAATTTCTGTCCATCACCGGCAACCATTTTAACGGACCAAGTCTTTTTACCTTGAGAGACACGCTCAAAAGTCTTGACAGCATACATAACTATCATTTTCTGCCCTGACTGACATACAGAAGTTTCACGCCTAAGATAATCGCTCAGCGCCTGTTTCGTTCGCTCATATAACGAAGGCTGCTCCATTCCATTTACATCCTTGACACAAACCTTATCTGAACAACGCCACAACGTATGGTCTCCCCACATTTCCATAAACTGAGGCAGACGAAAATCATTATACTCTGTGCTAACCTTCAAAGCCATGTCAAGCATGCATGAATTCAATAGAGACGGGCGACGGCTTCGCAAAATAAGATAAGCCAAAAGCAATGTACGTGAAATCTTTGAACCAAGAGTCTTGTAGTTGTCGCGCATATGGTGGAAGATGTTCCAAGCAGTGTCTTCAGGATGCTCCGAAGCAGTGTTTAAAGACAACAACAACTCATCCCATCCGACTGTCTTATGGTTGTTATAATCCTCTTCGTGCTCATCGTCATGCAACTCATATAGCTTAACCAACAAGTCGTGACCAGGCGTATCTGTCAGTTTGCTTTTATCAAGCAATTCTGCACAATATCCCGACAACTCGTCTTCATAAGCAATCATTGCCTCTTCAAACGCCTGCTCATCATAGACACCCGACCAATCACAGACACACTGCCCCCTGTTCTTGCTTTCGCTCATATCCACGTTTCTATCTTCGCACATACTTACATTCCGCACCTTAGCTCACACTTAAATTCTATCTTAGCTTTTGTTTAAGTTCTATCTTAGCTTTTGTTTAAGTTCTATCTTAGCCTATGTTTAAGTTCAGCCTTAGCTTATGTTTAAGTTTTGCCTTCGTTCTCGCCATCGCACATGTTACCGTTTCGGTCATTGTTATTGATTTTGTTCACCGTCAATCAGTTTAACATTTGCATGAGATAAAAGCAAACAACAAATAAAATAGCAATAAATCTGCATACAAAGATATACATTTCGCTTAAGTTAAACAAACGAATACAAACAAAAAAGAAAACAAATACCTTTATTTATCCAGATAAACCAACAAATATAACACTATACAAATCTTTCTAGTACATCTAACCATATATAGTACATCTACCAAAGAAAATCACTGACCCGAAAATCCAGGACACAACTTCTATTGTACTTCTGGCCTTACCTAAAACGTCTAAGATTCTGTACAATCTATGCCATCCCCGGTATTATGTGAGCCACTATTGAGGAACAACGGATTCTCTACACAGCCAGCGTCAAGGGCAAGCACGCCACGGGGCTCCCCTGCGCAGCGAGCAATCTCGCTTGTGAATCGAATTTTCAAGATAAAATTGGTGGATGCGATTGCTCGAATTGTCAATTATTTATGTGTCTCTCTTGGGATGGTCTTTACAATGTAACACATCGGCTAAAAACTTTGATTATTAGTTATTTACCAGGGTAGAAGAATAATTCACACACAGTACGATACGGCATTTTCTTCTTGTTTTCTTAAGGCAAACATACAAGAAAATTTCGTTTACAAAAAAAAACGACACTAAAACAATACATAAATATTAGATTTAGCTGCTTTTATTTTGCCAACACAATATAATAATATTATCTTCGCACACAAATAATACAAAACAATAATAGTTATGAATATAGTACTTGATGTACTCCGCTATCTCAACGAGCACGACATTACTCTTGTCAAGGCAGCCGAAGCTACTGGTGTAGCACAGCAGAATATAAAAAAAAGCATCGGCAACAACCCGAAAATAAGCACGCTACTTGCTTTGGCAAGCGGATTGGGCGTTGACCCACGCGAGTTCTTCTATGATTTGGACGAGAAAGAGAAGAAGAATACTACCAAAACGGATCCCGAAGTACCAAGTTCTTTAGTCACATACGACACTACCGAAGAAAAGAAAGAGAAAAGAGAAAAGAATACTCAAAAGGATGCGCAACCCACCATCAACACCACCGCTTTCTGTCCTCACTGTGGCGCAAGGGTTCATGTAGGTGTGGTGCTTATGCCCGAGCAATAAAAATCCCACGACATACCTCTTTGTCTAACATGAGAAAATAATCAATAAGGTGAGCGTTATCCGTCTTGTTCGGTTTTTACAACCTTGCGATGTGCCGCCACCAGTGGTGGAACCGCTGGCAACTCTACGCCACCCGTGATATCGAGGTCGCCAATCATTATCTTGTTATCGGCAGTGATTAGCGTGCGCATGTAAGCGAAGATGTTACCAACCTTATGCAGCCCCTTGAAGGCGCGTGGTATGAGCCAAATAGGCTTCGGTGCCGTCGGGGTGCTACTTAGAGGGCTTGTCTTGCTCAACCATGCTGAGGCGAACTTGGCTTTTGTCCAAATTTTGTCCACAGCTCAAAAAAGTCCTTACCTAGAACTTCTAAGAACTTAGACAATCAAATAAACTATTGAACCGATGCCGCGCCAGCCGCGTCGTCTCTTAACAAACCCTAAAACAAAAAAAAGAGAGTCCCAAGACTTTCGTCTCAGAACTCTCTTCTAAAAGAAGGCGGTTACCTACTCTCCCGCATTGCATTG